>SDBV01000024.1_pt1 | contig 138574 bp, 109 predicted proteins | sample 2277081 | NCBI WGS metagenome assembly SDBV01 (sample SAMN10402039, study PRJNA504765) | marine sediment metagenome | isolation source: marine sediment core GS10_PC15, 223 cmbsf | place: Arctic Ocean: Southern Knipovich Ridge | collected 2010 | reverse complement strand
ACGCTTCTGAGAATTGGCGGCAGCACTGGAGGGGCCTATGTGAAACTTTCTTCGGTCGGAGGGGAATTGGGAAAGGTCTATGATGAATACCTGGCGGCTCTGGAGAGAAAGGAGCTCAAGAGCCAGCGGGTCAAGGTATACGAAGAGTGGTTTCAGGCGCCTCTTTTCGCAGCTTTTATTCTCTTATGCGCCGAGATGCTTGTGGGTCGGGGAAGACGAGAAGTGTCCCTGTTCAACGGTTTTTGGAATCGGAGGAAGGAATCGAAACAATGACCATCCGGATGCGAACATTCGCCCTGGTCATCCCGATGGCTGGAATCCTTGCCGCTGGGATTCCGGCTGAGGCCGAGTCCGTGCGTTCCAAGATCAAGCAGGGAATTGAAAAATACGAACAGGGCGATTATCAGGGAGCTGCCGAAGTATTTCTCGATGCGCACATTGACGCTCCCGAACAGCCGGAGCCGGCTTTCGATTTGGGCGCGGCGTTGTACAAGCAGAATCGCCACGAGGAAGCGCTGCAGGGTTTCACGTCAATGCCGCCCCCTCCCTCGACGCGGATGCGAGCGGATAACTTCTATAATATGGGCAACACGCTATATCGCCTCGGAGAAGCCCAGGACAGAATGGATACGATTCAGACCTCTATAGAGAACTACAAGAAGACTTTGCGTCTGGATCCGAATTTTGACGAGGCAAAATACAACCTCGAACTGGCTTTGCGGAAACTGAAGCAAATGGAACAGGAACAGCAAGACGACCAACAGCAGGAGGACCAGCAACAGGAGGACCAGCAGCAGGATCAGCAACAGCAGCAACAACAACAGAACTCCGATGGGCAGCAACCTCCACCGGAGCCCGATCAGGAGCAGTCCCAATCGGATCGTTCGCAGTCCCCGCCTCAGAATCAGCAATCCCGGATGTCTCCGCAGGAGTTGACAGAAGAGCAGGCGAAGAGGCTTCTCCAAATGGTTGAGAATGAAGAGGCGGATCTTAAAGATGTGATGCAGGCGTTATACGGCAGTCAATTTCCACCGGTAGGCAAGGATTGGTAAAGCAACACCTTCTCTCTTTGAATATGAGCTCATCAATCATTGAAAACTCGAACGCTCAACCCTGGCGGTGGAAGGTCGCGCGGTTTTTTCGCGTCTTGTTCCTCATCTTGGTCTGTTCGGCCACCTTGTCGATAGGCATATCCCAGACGGGAAACGCACAGGTGAAAGTCACCTCCAAGGTTGACAAGACACTGGCCGGCGAGAATGAATTGATCGTTCTCACCGTGGAGGTAGAAGGCTCCGGGCGAGTCGCCACGCCTCAGCTCCCTGAAATGGAAGACTTCAGGCAGGTTTCCGGCGTAAGAAGTCAATCGAGCCAAACGTACCACTTCGGCACCGGAGCTGGTTTCACCAGCCAGGCCCTCTCAAGCTTTTCCTTTACACTGCGTCCTCTCAGGACCGGGAAGCTGACAATTCCCCCCATTCCCGTGCAGGTGGGAAGGAAAACCTACCAGTCAACACCGATAGAGGTCGAAGTGGTTCAATCCATATCGCCAAGCACGCCCTCCCCCACGACCCCCGACGCGGCCGCGAGACCACAACGAAAACGAACCCAGGACGAGATTTTCTACGAGGCATCTCTTGACAGGGATAGGGTGTTTGTCGGCGAGCAGGTCATCCTTACATACCGCCTCTACGTTGGAGGAGGCACGCAAGTCAGTATTCCTCGAAACGCGTACAGCCAATCCGACCTGGAAGGCTTTGTCGTTCATCCCCTCGACCTGGACATGAAAGAGAAGCGGATCATGAAGGACGGCAATCTGTACGGCACCGTAGAAAGACTTCTGGCCATCTTTCCCCTTCGACCTGGGACATTGAAGATTCCCCCCGGCGAAATGGTGGTCAGCCGGGCTGTCCAGAGGCCGAGGCGCTCCTTTTTCAACATGACCGAGAGGATCATGCTGACCTCAGAGCCTCTGACCCTGGAAGTTCGTCCCTTGCCTGAGGAGGGAAGGCCCGAAGGGTTCGAGGGCACTGTGGGGCCGTCCTTCGATTTCCAGGCCGGAGTACAACCATCCGAAGTGGAGGTTGGAACCCCGGTTTACCTCACCATGAAGCTTGTTGGCGAAGGAAACCCGGAGTCTTTTCCCGATCCGGTGGTTACGGTCAGCGATTCCTTCAAGTCGTACGAACCGGAGCGGGATGTGCGGTCTCGCCCGGTGGACGATCGGCTTTACGGGTATATAGAGTTCGAACAGATCCTGGTTCCGAACGAACCCGGTCAACTGACCATTCCAGAGGTCTCTTTCACTTACTTCAATACCGTCCTCGAACAGTATGAGACTTTGACTCGTGGTCCTTTCCTGGTGACTGCCAGTCCGGCCTCGGGCCAGAGTGTGGGTGAGATTCGCGAGGTGGTCACCGCGCCGGGTAAGCGCGAGATCCGCATCACGGGCAGGGACATTTTTCCTATTCACGACACGCCGCTCGCCTTCAACAGCTTTCCTGCTGATCGCTTGCCGGTCCGACAGGGGCTGGTGCTTCTTCTGGCATTGCCGGGTATCTGCGGTTTGATTTGGGCGGTACAGGTTCAAGTGTGGCGGTTGCAGGAGGATTCTTATCGAAATCGGAACCGGCGCGCGCTGCAGACGGCTCGCCGCGAGCTCAAACAGCTCGATCAACTGGACGGAAGCGACTTTTACTCGCGCCTGGGTCAGATATTGGGTCAATTTGTCGCGGACAAGCTCGAGATGACTTCCGGAGGAATGACTTCCGACGAGATCGAATTTCAGCTGAAATCTCTTGACATCAAACCGGACGCGATCGCCGGGTTTGTCGAGCTCCTTCGGCTATCAGACGAGGCGGCGTATGGCGGCGCCAGCACCCTTGCCAAGACTGAAAGGGAAATCATTCGCCGGGCGCTCGATGAGACGTCCCGCTTGAATTCGGCCTTGGACAATTCCGTCAAGAGGAAAGGCAGGGAGGCGGCGCCCGCCAAATGAGAGTTCTCCTCTTCATAACGGTGTGTTTCATAACGCTCCCATGGGTTTCGATTCCGGCTTTCTCCCAGGCGTCAGCCGAAGTGGTGGTTCCCAATGCGGACAGGGCGGCGGAGGTTTTCATCCAGGCTAATCAGGCGTATCGTCGAGCGGACTACGAGGAGGCCCGAAACCTGTATCGCGCTTTAGTGCTGAGTGGGTATGGCCGGGGAGAGGTATGGTATAATCTCGGGAATACGGAATTCCGGCTGGAACAGCTCGGGCAAAGTCTTGCCGCCTATCGACATGCAGAACGATCTCTCCCGCGCGACGCGAATCTGAAGTACAACATTGCCCTCATCAAAGAGCTCGGAACAGACCAGATCGAAGAGGATACCCGGTATTCCTTTCTCAGAAACATCCTCTTTTGGCACTACCGGCTTAACTTGAGAGAGGGTTTCCGGCTGTTCACCGTGGCCTACATAGCGGTGTGGGTGTTTTTGTCCATCCGATGGTTCGGACGGCTTCGATGGGCGACGACATGCGCGGTCATTCTTCTCCTGGCAGCGGCGGTCGTCGGAGCTTCCTTGGTTTTAAATCACCGGGCGCAGAGCTATCCTCACCGCGCCGCGGTCATCGTTCCGGAGGCGCCTGTGCTGAGCGGGTACCTGGAATCCAGCCAGCAGCTCTTTTCGCTTCATGATGGAGCCGAGGCCAGCGTGGAAGAGATTCAGGACGAATGGGCCCTAATTTCTCTTCCCGACGGGAACCGAGGCTGGATTCGCCGGGATGTCGTAGAATTGTACTGAAACGAACTCAAAGAGTCTCACATTGAGGTAAAAAACAGGACGTGTCTGTTTACGAACAATCACGGTCGGAATCGCTCGGCTCCGGAGTCCAGGTGGCGAAAGCGTCCGGTCCGAGCTTCGACCTTTCGGTCGAGTCCTTCATGGAGCTGCCGTTGGACGATCGGGAAGCCCGCATCACCCGACTTCGAGAATTCATATCCGAACATCAGGCCGGGATCCGCCAACGGCACGACCTGGGCTCCGGCGGCGGCGAGGTAACGAGGGAGCTGGCTCTTCTTGCCGATTATGTGTTGAGGGGCATCCTGGCTTATTCGATCAAGAAGACACGAACCCTTGAGGATGGCGCCGATGTAGATCTGGATTCGAAAGAATTGGATCTCGTCCTTGTGGCTCTGGGCGGTTACGGCCGATCGGAGATGAGTCCCAAGTCCGATCTGGATGTCATGATCCTCTATTCCGGGAAGCTGAACGAACAGATACGTAAGATCAACTCCGAGATACTTCATCTCCTGTGGGATACCGGGTTCGAGGTAGGTCACAGCGTTCGATCCGTCGATGACGCGATCGACGGGGCAACTTCCGACGTGACGATGATGACGTCCATGCTTGAGTCTCGGAGAGTGGCCGGTTCACCCAGGATCTTCGACGAGTATTTCGGTCGACTGATGGAGAAAATCCGCGCGGATGACGGGGCCGATTTTTTCCGGGCCAAGGAGCAGGAGCGCCTCAAGCGGTACCGGAACTTCGGAAGCGATGTTTACGAACTCGAACCTCACGTCAAGGAAGGCGCCGGGGGACTCCGCGATTACAGCGCGGCCATGTGGTTGGCCATGGTCAAGTTCGATGCCCGGACCCCGCAGATTCTTCTCGAAAAAGGGCTTCTTGAGGAGGAGGACTTCCTCCGGATCGGCTGTTCGCTCGACTTTCTCCTCCGAGTTCGGAATGAGCTCCATTTTCATCATGCGACCAAGGAGGATCGGTTGAACGTTGACCATCAGGGAATCGTGGCGCGATCTCTCGGTTATAAGGACAAGGAGGGATCTTACTCCGTCGAATTGTTTATGCAGGACTATTACGCCAACGCCCTGGTCGTCCGCCGATTCTACGACCATATATTTACTCTCTGGAGCCAGCAAGTCAGAGCGGAGGCTTGTGAGGGAAAACCGTTGGTGGTCGAGGAGTTGGACGATGGACTTCGGCTGATCGACGGCGAGATCTATCTGCCCGACGGAGGCGAGGACTGGTTCCGAGAGAATCCCAGCCGACTGATGGAGCTGATCTGGATTTCCCAGAAATCAGGAAATCTCATGGCGGCCGAGACGCAGAAAGCCGTCCGATCCAATCTAGACCTCATTGATGATGAGTTTTGTCGATCGCCCGCCGTTTCAGGTTTTTTCCTCGCGATTTGTAAGGACCTGAAACGGGTCGGGAAGGCCCTCAGGAAGATGGACGAGCTGGGGATGTTGGAACGTTATATCCCGGAATATAAGGAGATTCAGGGGATTATTCGTTTCCATCTCTTCCATCGGTATCCGGTTCACGAGCATACACTGCGCGCATTGGAAAACTTGGGACGAATCGATCGGTTGAACACTGTCGGCGCCGAGTTTCTCCGGCAGGCTGTACGCGAGGTTCGCCGGCCCGAAGTCGTGTCCCTTGGTCTCTTTCTACATGATATCGGCAAGGGAAGAGAAGGTTTACACGTCGAGTGGGGTGTCCGGATAAGCCGTGACGTCTGCCATCGGCTCGGGCTTTCAGAGGAGGATTCGAGCGAAATCGAGTTTTTTGTAGCGAATCATCTCCGGATGAGCCATTTGAGCCAATATCGGGATATTGAAGATCAAGAGATTATTGAAGATTTCGCGATGGAAATAGAATCCCATGACCGCCTCGGGATGCTTTATGTCATCACGTTCGCCGATGTCTCGGCCGTAGCTCCCAATGTGTGGAATGACTGGAAGAGCGCCCTTCTCGTCCAACTCTATATCAAAGCAGGCAAGGCGCTGGAACAGTCGGCTGTCGATGCTCGGCTCAAACGGCCGGAAGAATACTGGAAAGGGCCGAAAGTGGCCAGGATCCTGGAGCATCTGTCCGATGGGATCGAGGAACAGGTCGAGAACCATTTGCGGGGAATGTCGGAAAGATACGTTACGACGTTTTCCTCACGTGATATCGCCCGCCACATCGATTTGGCGTCCGAATTCCGGCCCGTCGCTGCCCCCGAAGAAGAAGTGTGGTTGTCCACCGTTTGTTGGAAACCGCAGAAGCATCCGGCCACCCGGGTCGTCGTTTGCACACAGGACTGCCACGGCCTTTTCGCCATAATTGCAGGGGTGTTGGCGTCCCATGGGCTCAGCATCGCCCGCGCTCAGTTGTTCACTCGAGAGGACGGTTGTGTCATTGATACGCTGGAAATCCTCGATTTTCACGTTTTCGACACCATGGAAATGGATGAATCGGTTAAACTTAAGAAGTGGCGCCGAGTGGAGCAGGATCTTCGTGACACCTTGAATGGCCGGAAAGATGTTGCCGAGATGGTCCGCGCGGCAAGATGCCATTTTATGATGAAGGGACGTGGGACGACTGATATTCCGGCGAAGGTCTACTTTGACAATAATGTTTCGCGGACGCACACCGTCATCGATCTCCATGCTCCCGATCGGCTGGGATTGCTGTACGATGTGACGTCAACCATGGCGAATCTTGGACTGGATATTGACACAGCCCGGATTACGACCGACGCACGGAAGGCCATCGATGCCTTCTACGTGACGCGCGGCGATGGACAGAAAATCGCTGAATCCGAATTCGATTCGGTTTCGCAGGCCTTGCAGGAGGCCTTGACATCGATTTCCCCCGGACCGGAAGATCCGGAGCAGAGGTGAACCCCTTGCACGCACTGCAGGTTCAAATCGAGGCATTGCTTCGAAGAGCTACGGCGGCGCGTCTGAATGCCGAAGACAGAGGAAGGAGAGAATCTTGAAAACGCCTTACAAGGTCATGTTCGCCCTGATATTGGGCGGTGTTCTGCTGTGGAACGGGGAAGCCTTCGGGCAGCCGGCCACTGATCCCTCCGACGCTCAATACTCAATTTCAATTCTCAAGGACCTGGAGGATATTTTTGTCGATATTGCGCAAAAGGTGATGCCTGCCGTCGTCAATGTCGAAACAGAGCAGACTATCGACCTGTCTCAGGACGAGAAATTTCGTGAGCTCCATAACCTGCCCCCCGACATTCTCAGGATGTTCAATATTCGCAAGGTTCCTACGGAAGGAAAAGGCTCCGGATTCATCGTCGATCCCAACGGGATAATCCTTACCAACCATCATGTTATCGCAGGGGCCGACAAGGTCTTCGTTCAGCTTTCGAGCACGATGAAATACGCTGCTGAGTGCTTTTCGGATGAGCATTCCGAGGTGGCCGTTTTGAGAATAAACACCACCGAACCCCTCCCCTTCATCAAGCTGGGTGACTCTGAGGGTGTTCAGGTCGGACAATTCGCTATCGCTGTCGGAAATCCCCTCGGGTATGACCGGACATTCAGTATTGGACACATCACGGGAAAAGGGCGGATCTTGGATCGCTTCCGTGATCCTGTCTTTTACCAGAATTTTCTCCAGACCGACGCGAACATTAATCGCGGGAACAGCGGCGGCCCCTTGATTAATCTGGACGGCGAGGTCATCGGCATTAACACGGCGATTGTTGAAAACGCGACCGGGATGGGGTTTGCCATTCCCATCGACATCGCCAAGCCTCGGATGGACCAGCTTCTTACGGAGGGACGCGTGCGGTACGGTTTCCTGGGAGTCGAACCGAAAGACATAGACCTGGCTGTGGCGACAGCGGTTTACAACCTTCCGGATAATCATGCTGTGTACATCGAGAATATCGTTCCCGATTCTCCTGCTGAAAAGGCAGGTTTGCAGATCCGGGATATAGTGTTGGAAGTCAACGGCCAATCTGTCGAAGGCGCCAATGACCTGATTCAAAAAGTAGGGGCCATCCGTCCTGGAACCCGCACATCCCTCAAAATTCTGCGTGATAAAGCTGAGGAAGAGCTATCCCTTGTCGTCGGAGAGCGGAAGGATGCTTCCATGAGCATCACGCTGGACCGACAAGACAATGCTTGGGGGATGAAAGTGGAACCGGCTGACCCGGACCTGTTGCGTGAATTGGGTATCGATGAAACGGGCGGCGTCCGGGTGACTGAAGTGGAATTTGGGACACCGGCTTTCCGGGCAGGGGTGCGGAAAGATGATATCGTGTACCGAATCAACGATCAGAACGTTCCCAATGAGCGCACCCTCCGTCGTCTTCAGCGGACTGCAGCGCCTGGGGACTTCATTGTCATCGAGGCTTACCGAGAAACGAATCCCCCTTGGTCCAGCCGGACGCCGTGGTCCCATCAGACTTTCTGGCTGAAAGTTGGGGAATGATTCCCCATCCCGGCAAGCTGAAAAAATAGCGAACGGAAAGAACGGCGTAACCGATTCGATGTCTTCCGAATCCAGTGAGCTGGGACTCTTCCCAGACCAACCACCCCCCGACCCGGACTCGTTCGATAAGGCCCCCCGCCACGCCCCCCTGGCGCGGCGAGTCGCTCCGCAGACCCTGGAGGATTTTGTCGGCCAGGAACATCTGCTGGGTTCGGGGCGCGTCCTCCGCCGGGCAATCGAGGCGGACCGTCTCACCTCGCTTATTCTGTTTGGACCGCCCGGATCGGGGAAGACGGCCCTGGCCCGGATCATTGCGCGCCGCACGCAGTCCGTCTTTGCGGTTCTCAATGCAGTCACTTCCGGAGTGGGCGAAGTCCGGAAGGTCATTCAGCAAGCCAAACAGAGGGCTGTTTCAGAACGCAGGACCATCCTGTTCATCGACGAAATCCACCGGTTCAACAAGGCCCAACAGGATGCGCTTCTCCCGGCCGTCGAGGCGGGAGATATCACCTTGATCGGCGCGACCACTTTCAATCCATTCTTTGCCATCAACTCTCCCCTTCTCTCCCGCTCCCAGATATTTGAGATGTTTCCGTTGACGCCCGAACAGATCCGCGAAGTCCTTGAGAGGGCGCTCAAACATCCGGCGCTGGGGTTTGAAGATAATCCGATAGAGATCGAGCCGGAAGGGATGCAGCATCTCATCCGCATCGCTGAGGGCGATGCCCGCCGAGCGCTGGCAAACCTGGAGTTGGCGGTGTTGACCCAGGAACCGGACGAATCAAACCGCATCCAGGTCACCCTCGATGCGGTGCAGGAGGTCAGCCAGCGAAAAGCGCAGGTGTACGACCGGACCGGAGACGAGCACTATGACATCATCTCCGCTTTCATCAAGAGTCTCCGCGGTTCCAATCCCGACGCGGCGCTCTATTGGATGGCCCTGATGCTTCGGGCGGGCGAGGATCCCCGGTTCATTGCCCGCCGGATCGCCATCGCGGCCGCTGAAGATGTGGGAAACGCGGATCCGATGGCCCTGGTTATGGCCAACGCCGCAGTGCAGATCCTGGAGTTTATCGGAATGCCCGAAGGTCAGCTCGTGCTGGCCCAGGCCGTCACTTACGTCGCTTCGGCGCCGAAAAGCAACGCCTCGACCCTTGGAATTGGGGCCGCGATGGAGGAAGCCGAGTCGGGAAAGAGCGTCCCTGTCCCTTCCCATCTGCGTGATTCCCACTATCCGGGCGCAAAGCGCCTCGGCCGTGGACAGGGCTATACCTACCCTCACGATTTTCCAGAGCATTTCGTTCGCCAGGACTACGGAATCGCCCCGGGCCGCTTCTACCGGCCTGCGAATCTGGGTCAGGAAAAGGAGATCCGTAAGAGGCTTGAAGAATTATGGGGGATTGACTACGAGGCTCCTGCCGAGTCTGACTAAGGTGCCTTGAAGAAGTTTTCAGCCTTTGAATCCCATCGGCTACGCTAAGGGCGAACTCCGCGAAGGATCTCTTGCCACAGGTGTTTGCCAAGTACAGTTCCGCACAGATGAGTGTACAAACCGTTGTGAATGTAATGAGAATGTGCTCCAAGGGATGTCTTGAGCGGTTCGATCGCCCCGGAGGGGCGTACGCAAGTAGCCTGGGGTGTAGGCCCGCTCCGGCGGGGCGAAACCCCAGGTCCACGATGCATCCCTTCCCGCGCCCCGAAGGGGCGCACGAGACCGTTATTGCCGAGGTTATTGCTCATGACACTCCATCCTGTGCGTCCGCCCCTCCGGGGCGGGAAAAATAATCGGGACACTTACCGGGGGTTCCGTCCGCCCCTTCGGCAGGCTCAGGGTAAACTCCTGCGGACTCCACCCCCGGCTACTCACGTTTGCCCCTGCGGGGCAACAATGAACCAAAACCGACGCTCCGTTATTTGTTCATCTTCCTCTGTGGAGTTCTACTTAGCGAAGGGATTCTTCGGCTTCGCCTCAGAATGACCCAAAAGTAGCGTTGTCGTATTAGGTCATTATCCAGGGTTCCGCAGGGTCAACGAGAATGGTGAGGCAGCACCTGAGTCAGCGGGTGTTTTGAGGGGGCTCCCGCCGTTTCGGTATGGCGAGCATCAGGCCGAAGACAATCGCCGCCAAAGCCGCCAACTCCACGTATGGGAAAAGAGGCGAATACTCCAGCATCGTTTCTACCAGGAGCTGAGAAGAGAAGTAGTGCTCCTGAATGGCGCTGGTCGTTCCCAGAAAGAAAATAAACCCCTTGACCCCGAAGCCCACCGCAGCGAGAAGAAGGCCCGGGGAGGAACCCGACCGCCGCAGACACGCCATAAACCCTATCGCACACACAATCAAATACGCTATCCACATCAGCTCATAACGATACACGGCTTGCAATTCCTCCTACTGTTCTCTGTTGAGCCCAAGGAGTTCCCCCACTCTCTTCACAAGGTAATCCGGTTCGAAAGGCTTCAATACGTAAGAGTCCCCTCCGACCCGGATTCCCTCGTCAACCATCTCCTTCGTATTCTCGGCTGTGAGGAAGATAACTGGAATCTCATTGGTCGCAGAATCGCCCTTCAACGAAGAACAGACTTCGATTCCCGTCATGTTGGGCATATCGATATCCAGCAGGATGATGTCCGGGGAGGCATTCTTCGCCAGCGCTATTCCCGTTTCGCCGTCCGGCGCGTCGAACACGCGAAACCGGTAATGTCCCACCTTTATTTCTTCGAAAATACTCCGCACAAGCTGGCGAAGGGGCGCGTGATCATCGATTACCAGGATCTTTAGGAACATCGTATCGGCGCTTGGTTTCCCTTTGTCGGGTTCTGCACGAGGGGGATGTTGAGTTGGTGGATTCCGAGGTCTCCTGTTGATGACACAGCGGTCGGACGGGACAAAACTTGCTCGATTAACGCTCCAGGCAGTCCTTCCGAATTGCAGGTCAGCCCGTGCCCGAGAAGAGCCGAATTCTATCTGGAATAATCACCAAGGGTCTTCTGGACGGTCGCGATGAGTTCCTCCACACTGAACGGCTTGGTAATGTAATCAATCGCCTGCAAATCCAGGCCTTTCAGAATTGTCTTCCGGTCGCTCACCCCGGTTAGCAGGACGACTGGAATGTCCTGCGTAGTGCTCTGCTTTTTTAACCTGTCGAGGACCTCCAGACCGCTCAGTCCGGGCATCAGGATGTCCAAAATAATGAGGTCCGGATCCTGTTCCGAGGCCGCAACCATCGCATCATCGCCATTCTTCGCCAGGATTACGTCGTAACCTGCTCCTTGGAGCACTCGCTTGACAAGGTCGCGAATCGCCGGATCGTCATCGCCAACCAGAATCGTTTTCGCCATTATTCCGGCCCATTTGACCGCTCCTTCTCCAATTCACCGCCGCTTTGTCCTCGCTGCAGCACGCTTCTTGGGCGCGGCCACTTTGCTTTTTCTTTTGCGGTAGACGGGAACACACCACTTTCGGTACTTTGGGACCTTCCTTTGCATCACGTCGAGGTAAAGCTTCTGGATCCGGCGCGTCATCGGACCCGTTTCCCCACTCGCAATCAGCCGGCTATCCACCTCGATCACGGGCGCCACTTTGGCCCCTGTGCCTGTAAAGAAGAGCTCATCACAGATGTACATCTCCGTCCTTCCGATGGGACGCACTTCCACCCGCATTTTCAGCTCGTTCTCCGCCAACTCGATTATCGACTCGCGGGTGATTCCCTCCAGGATATCGCTGGTAAGAGGGGTAGTAATTAACGTCCCGTCCCGAACCATGAAGAGGTTCATCGCGCTTCCCTCGGAAACCGTTCCGTCCTCGCGGAGCACGATTGCCTCGTCGTACCCGGCATCGTGGGCCTCAGTGACTGCCAGGGCGGAGTTCGCATACGCTCCGATGATCTTGCCTCGGCAAGGCACGGCATTGTCCATGACCCGCCGCCACGAGGACGTCATACACCGCAGTCCCTGCGTATTGACATAGTCTCCGAACGGCAAAACGTAAATCGCCAATTCGTCGGTTCCGTGCAGAGCGGGACTCACCGAGTAATGGGATTTGTAAATGAGGGGGCGGATATAGATGTCCGTTTTGAACCCGTTCTTGGCACAGAGTTTCACGGTGACATCGCAGATCTCATCCAGATCCAATGGAGGCTGAACCCGAATGATATTGCAGTTCCGAAGCAGTCGATCGTAGTGCTCACGGAGTTTGAAAATATAGAGCTCTTGATCTTTCTTATTCCAGGTGCCGCGGATTCCTTCAAAGACACCTGTCCCGTAGTTGAAGCTGTGGGTCATGATGCTGACTTTGGCTTCCTCGATGGGGATGATTTTCCCGTCAAAGTACGCGAATGGCCCGTATTCCATCTCTGATTCCTTTTTCCCGCCGGCTGATTTCACTTTGTGCAACATTCCGGACCCTCTCTCAGCTTTCCAGGCAGAAGCTCACTTCTGGGCTATTTCTCCGCGACCACAGTCCACTCCCCTTGGATCGACTCGACCTTCTCCCCCGGCGCCGCGTGCCGGCGGTGGTACTCCGCCAAAGCTCGTTGGAATTCCTGTCGACTTCCGCGGGCGAGGCTGTTTTCTTTTATAATCCTTTCGATTATCTCAATTCTATCCTCGTTTTCTCTGAGAATGACTATGCGTGTCCGATTCCGGTAGCTTGCCTCCGTCCGCGTTCTTTCTGTTTTGAAGTATTCGACCTTTCCCCTCCGGTTTTCACCGATGGAACCGTCCAGCTTATGGTCGCGGAGCACCTTCTTCCGCAATATACGATTGTCTACACGTTGCTTGACTCCCTCAACCGCGATTCGGACGGCATTGCCGTCAAGCTCCATCTCTTCGGGGATTTCCTTGTCCGAATAAACACCCTCTTCAATGACCGCAATAAGTTTCGTTACTGCCGACTCACTCAGCCGGGTTCTCGCTCCCGGACTGGGAAGGCCCTTGCAGCCCCAAACCAGGGCCAGGGACACCCCAATAGCCAACAGTGGCCAATTTTGAGAGATTCTATTCATCTTGTATATAGAAGAACGGAAGCGCGATAATTTTGTTAAAAATCGGTGTGTTCGTCTAAAGTTTAGCATATTCTAACGAAGCGGGACAAGACACGTTTCGAGTGCGGGCAATTGTCTGCTTTGCATTGTCTGTGCTAGACTGTGCGCTTGGTATCTCCGGACTGGAGATTCAGTGTGCGGAGAGGTTTACACTGCGATGACTGGGAAGCTCGCCGCCCCATTTTCAGGCGAGTTTCCGTTACGGGTTGGCTCCGGCTCCACCCTGATACGGCGAAGGCCATTCAGCTGCCAATCCCTTGAACCATAAGCCCTTATCCGGTACTCACGCCTTCCCGGCAGGAAATCACATGTGGGCGCCTGCGGGCAACGTCCGGCTGGCGCACGGGGTCCGAATTCTATGCTCGAACGAATTGTCGACATCCTTGTCATTATCGCTCCCATCTTCTGCGTGGCGGGCGTGGCGGCTGTAATTACGCGCTTCTTCGAGGTGGACGGAAAGACCCTGGCGACATTCGGCCTCTACATATTTGGTCCATGTCTAATCTATTCCAAGTTGATGGTTTTGGACGTGCCCGCAGCAGAGATCGGCCGAATATGCCTATGTTTCTTGCTGATACTCGGTGCGTTATGGGCAGTTTCTTTTCTTTTTGCCATGGTGAGCCGGAAGCCGGCGGAGGAACGCAATACCTTCTACATGTCCACAATGTTCTTCAACGCGATCAATTATGGCTTTCCCGTCTGCTGGTTCGCCTTCGGCGACCAGGGGCTCGAGTTGGCCGTCGTGGTCGCCGTCCTGTCCAATATCAGCAGTTACAGCCTGGCCGTTTACTTCGCGGCGAGAAGACATCACGGCACCCGAGACGCCGTTTTGCACATATTCAAACTCCCGGCCATGTACGTAGTCGTCCTGGCCGTGCTTTGCCGGGTCGGGGGATGGATGCCCCCGGCTACCGCGATGCGCACAGTCGATATGGTGGGCGATGGAGCGGTCCCGCTTGGTCTATTGATTCTCGGGATTCAGTTGGCCCGGGCGCGGTTTCATGAGCCGAAGCCCATCATCCTGACGGTCCTGCTCCGGCTTGTGATCTCACCGCTGATTGCGTGGGCTGCCGTGGCGCTTCTGGGGATCGAGGGGCTGCCGCGCAACGTGATTATCCTCCAGGCCGCCATGCCGACGGCGATCATGATGAGCACCTTTGCCGCTCGATTCGGTTCGGATGAGGAGTTCATCTCGAAATCCATCGCCTGGACGACACTCTTGAGCGTTGTAACTGTTGGGGTTATTATTGGTTTGTTGACTGGTTAGGTGTGTAACTGTCCGAATGGATTACTGAAGAACGATGCTGCAATTCCACAATACTTTCACTGGGAAAAAGGAGCCGTTTCATCCCTTAGTGGAAGGTGAGGTCCGGATGTATACCTGTGGGCCGACCCTTTACGATCATGCCCACATCGGCAACCACCGCACATTTCTATTCGAGGACGTTCTCCGCCGCTATCTCAAGTACAAAGGTTTCAAGGTCACCCAGGTGATGAACCTGACCGACGTGGATGACAAGACCATCCGTGGGTGCAACGAGTCCGGCCAGAGCCTGACGGACTATACCAACAAGTTCAAGATGATCTTCTTCGAGGACCTCAAGACGCTGAATATGGAAGAGGCGGAGCATTACCCTGCCGCCACCGATTACATCACGGAAATGGTCGATCTGATCAAGAAACTCGAGGAGAAAGGCCATACTTACCAGCTCGATAGGTCTGTTTACTACCGAATCTCATCTTTCGACCGTTATGGCCGCCTGGCGAACATACGCCCCGAAGATCTGGTCGATGGCGCCAGCGGCCGTGTCGATACGGACGAATATGAGAAGGAAAACCCGCGTGATTTCGTTCTCTGGAAGGCCTGGAAACCCGAGGATGGGGATGTCTACTGGGAGACCGAGTTGGGAAAGGGGCGCCCCGGGTGGCACGTCGAATGCTCCGCCATGTCGATGAAATTTCTGGGAGAATCCTTCGATATCCACACAGGAGCGCACGACAATATCTTCCCCCACCATGAAAACGAAATTGCCCAATCCGAAGCCGCCACGGGATCTCCTTTCGTCAAGTACTGGCTCCACTCCGCCTGGCTGCTCATTGACAGGAAGAAGATGGCCAAGTCCCTGAAGAATATGTGGACACTCCGCGACCTTCTGGTTCAGGGGCTCAATCCGATGTCAATCCGCTATGCCCTAATCTCAACCCATTACCGCCAGCCCCTCAATTTCAGCCCGGAACTGGTCGAGCAGTCGGATGCCGCCCTCGCCCGCCTTCGGGATTTCATCAGCCGGCTCGATCGGGAAAAGGCGGAGGGGACGGATGACCTCGCGGATTTGATCACAGCCGCCCGGGAAGGGTTCGAAAAGGCCATGGACGACGACCTGAACATGTCGGGGGCCTTGGGAGCGGTGTTCGACTTCGTTCGCGACGTTAACCGCCGGCTCGACTCCGATGCGGCCGGCCCTGAGGGGGTTGCGAGCGCCCTGGAAACGATGCGCGGGTTCGATCGGGTGATGGGCGTTCTCGAGCAAAAGCAAAAGGGAATCGACTCTGGAATGATGAGATTGATTGATGAACGAGAAGTGGCCCGCATGGAGCGGGACTTTTCACGCGCCGATTCCCTTCGCGATCAGATCATCGAGAAGGGTTACACGATCAAAGACAGTCCTCAAGGGCCGATAGTGGAGAAAACGCCCTGAGCCAAGTAGCGCAGGCGTCCCGCCTGCAGGTCATGGGCCTTGGCCCATCTGGAAACTGTTGTGAATGCGATGAGAATGTTGTCCAAGGGCTAACGCAAGCGGTCCGACCGCCCCGGGGGGGGCGTACGAGTGTAGCCTGGGGTGCCGTCCCGCTTGCGGGACGAAACCCCAGGTTGCCATTCCAATCCCTTCCGCGCCCCAGCGGGGCGCACGAGATCGTTGTTGCCAAGGTTATTGCTCATGACACTGCATCGTGTGCGTCCGCCCCTCCGGGGCGACAATGCAACCACAACCGACGCCGCATCGTTTCTCGTTCCCAAGTTCAACTTGGGAACGAGATGGGAAAGAGCGGATGGCGTCATCTCACAAAGAGAAACGGCATGAGGTGGTAGTGCCTCATCCCATTAGATTTTGTGATCTATCACCCTACGCCCAAGTGTGGTTCTCTTCGGCATCGCGAAGCCACAACTTTCGTGTCATTCCTGCGAAAGCAGGAATCCAGTTTTGTGCGTTTTCCACGCCAAGGCGGGGTTCTGGATTCCTGCTTTCGCAGGAATGACCCCGCGAAGACGCGGGGCATAGGGCCGAGCTGATGTCTGTCAGCAACGTCAATCATCGTCGCGTCATATCACTAATTCAAATGGAACAAGGCAGTAGTGGTAAGTCAAAATCGAATGTGTGGGTGCTTTGCTCCTCGTGTCATTCCTGCGAAAGCAGGAATCCAGAATGTAATAAGGGTTAGGCATGTCTGAAGGAGCGTACTACGTCTATATTCTGAAAGGTGAATCCCCAATGGCGTAACCTTTACGAAGACCTCGTGGGTAGGAGGCAGGAAGAGGGTCCTGGATTCCTGCTTTCGCAGGAATGACAGGTGAGGGGGTTAGGAATGACAGTTGACCGGGTTGGGATTGCATGGGAACCAACGTTCCTCTCGTTCCCAAGTTCTACTTGGGAACGAGAGGGAGATCGGCATACATACGCAATGGCTAAAAGCAAATGGAATGAACTACTACGGTTCCCACACATGGACAAACTGCTCTTGGGGTCGTTAATATTGCTGCAGATAAAAATCTTGACAAAGTGATATTAATTTGCTATGGCTACTTATGTTGCCTCGGTTCGCCTGCAACTTTGAAAACTCATCTCGGACCACTTGGTGGGTGACCCTCATCCCGGGGGAGGATGGATTATGCACTGCTTCAATTTCAATTATGCTGCAAAGGTTGGGGTGGGATTAGCTTTGGCCGGAGTGCTTCTTGCCTTTCCTCTCTTGCCTTCACAAGAAGCCTATGCTGTTGATACAGATCGAGATGGTCTAAGTGATAGCTATGAGGAGAATTACGATGGAAATCCAGCATACAATCCTTTCGATCCTATTAGTAATCCCACTGGCACAGATTTAGACAAGAATAAAGTCGATACAGATGGGAATGGATATGGTGATGGGATAGAAGTTGCTAATCCAGGATCTTTATTTGGTGAACCTTTAAATTTTGATTATCCACCTCCATTCAAATCAGCTTACCAATTAGTCAATCAAACTTCTTTACTTTCTGCAGATGTGTCAAATCATAGATTATACCCTGATTTGTCTAATGACGGAACTGAAATAGCTTATATTAAAGCTGATCCTAATTTTGCAAATGCAGGACTTTATTATATTCCAGATATAGCAAGTCCTGTCGAGTCTTTGCTTACAACTTTGAATGAGTTTGGATCTCAAATTTCTTTTGGACCTGATGGTAACTATATTTATTTTTCAGATTCAAGTGATGAGGGAATAACTTGGGATTTGTGGAGATATGATTTAACGGGAAGTTCTTCAGAACAACTTACTACTTTGTCTACGGGACAGGAGATTCTTGATCCTGAAGTTGTTAGATATCCCTATTCAAGCACATTAACAAATAAGGATGTGTTATTTGTTTCAACAAATGGGGTAAATGGGGGGGCTAGTGAAATAACAGCTTATTTTTTTGTTTCTGGGGTTTTAGATATTGATTCTCCTGAAACTGATGGAACCAGTATTGCTGATATGGAAGGAGTTTGGGCAGGATCTGAAATGTTTCCAAAAGTTAATGCTAGTGGAGATACTCTTTTGTTTGCGACTGTAAAGTCAGCCACAGATATAAAAACATACATAGTTATTGAAGGATTAGAAGATATTTTGCTTGGAAATACTGGAACAATTACTAATCCTTTCACTGACAATAGGGCAGATTATGCAGGGTATACTTCGGTTCCAAATTTTCCTATAGGTTTTTCTCCAACAGGAAAAGTTTTTTATGCAGTGGCAGATATGAATGATAATTACAGTGGGGATTTAGACTTTAGCTTAACTGATTTTGATTTGTTTGTTGGATCTATTCGGGAATCAGGCAGTATTCTTAGGACAAGAATTCCCATGGAAGGAAATCAGTATTCAGGCGCTGTATCTATTGATGGAACTCAAATTATTGTTTCAAGTGATAATGATTTTACAAATGACACTATGGCAAATCTTTTTGCAGCAGGTGTTGAAACATTAAATAGGGTGGCTTGGTTTGAGAGTCAATTACAAGGTGGATTTACAATGGAAGATCCAAGTGGAGTTAGATTGGATCTGCCTAATTTAATAGAGTATACCCTTCCAGGAGCGTCCCCTAATGGAACGATTAAAATAAGCAGCTTGTCGTTAGAAGAGAGGCCTTCTGGACCAAGTGATGTTGAAGTTATCAGGACTTTTGAACCTGACGGGATGACTTTTGATACGGCTGGAGCAACTCTTACAACAAGGTATCTCGACAAGGATTTTACTCAAGAACAAGAGGATGCTGGTTTAGATGTCTTAAGATTTGAGGAAGGAGGAAGCAGTGAATTATTGCCCACTTTGTCCCGAGACACAACCAGTAATACTATAACTTCAAGCATATCTGGGTTCAGTAGTGTTGGCGTTGTTTCGCTTGCAGATGGAGGCTCTGGCGGAAATCCATTAGATGAAGATGCAGACCAACTACCAGATGTTTGGGAACTTAATTATGGAATAAGTCCTGCAACAGGGCTTGGCGATCATGGAAGGGATGGAGATCTTGATAACGATGGAATAACGAATTGGATAGAATTTGTCTATGGAACAGATCCCGACAACATCACTAATTTCCCGACTTCGGGGGACACTACAGGGCCTTTGTATGTCGATTTTGATTATGATGGTGTTGAACAGGGCACCTCAAATAAGCCATTTAATACTATCTTTGAGGGCGCGCTTCATGTAATCGCTGGACAAGATATTTCAATCAGTCCTGGGCAGTCCAGCGAGGGCATCAGAATAACCAAACGAACTTCCCTCCTAAACAATGGCGGTGCGTCCGTAAGAATAGGTGTTGCAACCGGTAAGAATAAGATGACCCTTGACCAAATTATTGGCGGTTTTTTTGATACTTTGCCTGGAAAGTAGTCAGGAATGTAGGATAGGCCTTGGCCCATGAGCTGCAGGCGGGACGCCTGCGCTACTTGTCTACAATCTCAATCTTTAAACCCAGCCCAATCCTCGGACCGTCTGTGCCACGGCAAAGCACACGGCGAATGCAATGCCCAAAGGCATCAGCGCGGAAACAGTCGTCCACTTGACGCTCTTCGTCTCCTTCCAGATGGTCCAAAGGGTCGTGGAGCACGGATAGTGAAGGAGCGAGAACAACATCAGACAGACCGCGGTCAGCAAAGTCCATCCGTGCTCGCCTGCCAGAAGCGGCTCTAACTCACTGTAGCCCATGTCGAACATTTTTCCCGCGCTCGTATAGGCCATCAGTATCGTGGGCACTACGATTTCGTTAGCGGGGATAGCCACGATGTAGGCCAGCAAAATGACGCCGTCCAGCCCCAGGGCAATGCCGAAGGGATCCAGCGCGCCGGAGACATAACTCATCAGACTCCCGTCTCCAATGTTGATGTTGCCCAAAAGCCAACAAGCCCCTCCCGCCGGCGCGGCCATCGCAATCGCCCGCCCCATGACGAAGATGGTCCGATCGATCAATGAGGTGTACATGGTCTTCAGTATTCGCGGTCGCCGATAGGGCGGTAGCTCCAAAGTAAACGCGGACGCTTCTCCCTTCAGGACCGTTTTCGAGAGCACCAACGAAACCAGCAGGGTCACGCCAATCCCCAGGAGGACGATGGCAACCACCGAACCCGCCGCGGCGATGGATGTCCAACCGCTTGGAAAAGCCGCCGCGACGAAGACTACGGACAACATGATCAGGGTCGGGAATCTGCCGTTGCAGGGCACAAAATTGTTCGTTATGATCGCGATAAGCCGCTCTCTCGGCGAATCGATAATCCGGCAAGCCGTGATGCCGGCAGCGTTGCAGCCGAATCCCATGCTCATCGTCAGGGCCTGCTTCCCGTGCGCTCCGACTGCCCGGAAGAGGCGATCCATGTTGAAGGCAACCCTGGGCATGTACCCCAGGTCTTCAAGCAGCGTGAAGCACGGGAAGAAGATGGCCATGGGCGGCAGCATGACGGCAACTACCCAGGCCAGCGCCACATACACCCCGTCGATCAGAAATCCCGTCAGCCACCAGGGCGAATGCAGGGCCTCAAACAGGGCCTTCAGCTGATCCCCCAGCCAGAACAGCCCGTCGGCGAGCATTTGGGAGGGGTAATTCGCCCCAATGATCGTGAGCCAGAAGACAAGCGCCAGCAGTCCCAGCATGATCGGAAACCCGAAGACCCGCGAGGTGACGATCCTGTCCACCTTGCGGTCCAGGTCCTGACGCCAGGAAGGGGTTTCGGACACACTGCGGGACGCGATCTCTGCGGCATCGCCATAAACGGCCGCCGTGAGGTCGTCGTGAACAGAGGAACTGAGATTTTCTTGGAGCGTCTTGGCTTTTTCGAGAATTTTCTCGGATGCCGCCCTCTCGTTGGAGGGATTCACACCACAGCCTCCTCTGCCAAGGAGGGAACACGCTTCTTTCCGGAGGGAGTCGAGTCCGTCCCTTCCGCCAGGGCGGCAAGTTCGCCGTTCGTGACGGCGGCTTGGATCCGTGGATCCCCGTCCAGCAGGCGCATAGCCACCCACCGCGAATTGGGCAAGCCGGGGAATTCCTCACGGATCGCAGGAACGAGATCGTCGACCGCGTTTTGAAGACTTGACGGCATCCTGACTCGATGCGGGTTGGCCGAGACCTGACCCATCGACACCCGGGAAATAGCCTCAACGAGATCGTCCAGCCCCTCTCCGAAACGGGCTGACGTCGGGACGACCGGCACACCCAGGTCCCTCTCGAGTTGCTTGGCGTCGATCCGGATACCTTTGCTCTTGGCCTCGTCCATTATATTCAAACAGACCACAACTCGATCTGTTATTTCCAGAATCTGCAGGAGCAGGTTGAGGTTTCGTTCCAGACAGGTCGCGTCCACGACCACAACCGTCGCGTCCGGCCTTCCGAAAAGGACAAAGTCTCTTGCGATTTCCTCGTCCACCGTTATCGAAAGCAAGGAATACGTGCCTGGCAGATCGACAAGCTTGTAGCGTCGATCTCCGTACTCAAAAGATCCCTCCATCCGAACCACAGTTTTTCCCGGCCAGTTACCGGTATGCTGCCTCAGGCCGGTCAGGGCATTAAAAACCGTACTTTTCCCCGTGTTCGGATTTCCAGCCAGAGCTATCACGGCGTCGAAATTGGCCACATCCACTCCCAGTCGGATGAGGGCTTCTCCGCTCGCACAGCTTCCAACCGCACAACTTGAACAACCTGCCATCAGATGCTCCTTCTTTCCTAGTAGCGCGTTTCCACGCTGCCCTCTTGGGGTTCTTCCGAACCCCCTCAGGCAGCTGCGTCTTCAATGAAGACTTCTTCCGCTTCCTTTTGTCGTAATGCGATAAGTGCACCCCGAACCCTGTACGCGGTCGGATCGCCCCCAGGGCTTTGCATAACCGCCTCAACGGCCGTGCCGGGAACAAGTCCCAGATCTTGCATTCGGCGTCTGGAAAGCCCCTCACACTTGAGCTCACGAACCACACCGCTTTGCCCGAGTTCCAGACTGGCTAATGTCATTTTTCTCAATCTTCGGTCCTTTAGTTTGTACCAATCCCTGCGCCCCTCCTCAGCTTGAGGGCGCTTGCGGCCCATAATCTGCAGTTTCACCGCAGATTTAGGGAATCAACAGACGAAAGTTAGGCTACCCGAAAAATATGATACGTCATCTCAATTCTATTGTCAAGGGCTTTCTTAATTATAAGGACTATGGTTAGTTAGGAATAATATGTATGCGTGTTAACTATAATATATACAATATCCAGTCCGTTTCAATCCCATCCGTCCGTACGAGCGCCTTTCAAAGGGACCTCGACAGTGGCCGCTTTTGGATGAAGGTTTTCTGAAGTCAAAGGATTCAGGGTCGGTATGGGGAGAAGGCGGATTTATAAATGGGGCGGTTTTTCCCCCCTATCCCAGATATCGCCGTACCCAGAAGGCGAGCTGGTCGTGGAGGGTGACGACCAACATGATAACTAGAAGGAGGACTCCGACCTTTTCATACTGGAACCCACGAACGTAAAGCTGGATGTAGTAGCCAATGCCCCCCGCTCCGACAAGGCCCAGGACCGTCGCATCGCGGAAATTCATCTCAAGACGATAAACCGTGAACGAAACAACTTGGGGAACGCATTGAGGGAATAGGCCGAAGCGGATCGTTTGAAGCCAGGAGCTGCCGGTTCCACTGATGGCATTTAAGATCCCCTGTTCGGCCGTCTCGAACTCTTCCGCATAGAATTTTCCGAGCATGCCGGTGGAATGAAAGGCGATGGCCAGCATTCCCGGGAAGGGGCCCAGCCCCACAGCCGCCACGAAAACCAGGGCTACGACGATTAGCGGGATTGAACGGACAAGTCCAAGAAACACCTTGACGGGATGGGAAATCCAGGGTGGACTGACGTTGGATGCTGCGAGAAGACCCAGAGGCAGGGAGACCACGACCGCGAGGCACGTTCCCGCCAGGGCAATCATCAGTGTCTCAACCGTCGAGTGGATGATGAGATCTGTGGTGCTCCAGTCGGGAGGGACAAGACGACCGAAGAATTCAGCGAATCTCCGACCCGAACCCAATAAGGTATCCAGGCTGAACTCGGACCACCAAAAGGCCCAGACCACCAGGGCGCTAGCTGCCAAGCAGGCGCAGATTTGGAGGATCAGCCTTTTTTGCCATTGTTTGTAATGATCCGTCATCTGTCGCTTCCTGTGCGGTCACTTTCTCGGGGAGTACGCCGAGATAAACGCGCCGGGCCACCTCTTCCGTGTATTCCTCGGGTGTGCCCTCATAGATAATTCGGCCTTCGACCAGCCCGATTAGCCTCGTAGCGAATCGGCGCGCGAGGGAAGGCTGGTGTAAACTGACGACGAGCGTCACACCTCTTCGGTCTGCGCATTCAACAAGAAGCTCGAGGGCATCTTCCGCCAGTTCGGGATCAAGATTGGAGATGGGCTCATCAGCCAGGATGATGTCGGCCTTTTGCATGAGTGCTCTGGCAATGGCGGTTCGCTGACGCTGTCCCCCGCTCAGGGTTTCGACCCGGCGGTCCTCCACATCTTCCAGTCCCACCTCTTTCAGGATCTCCTCCGCCTTTTTCCATTCGGATCGGGGATACCAACTCAGGAGACTTTTCCACGGTGAGACGCGTCCGAGGCAGCCGTTCAGCACATTGCTGATTACGCGCATACGCGGAACGAGGTGAAACTCCTGGTCGATCATAGCGATTCGACGCTGGATAGCGGGCCGTTCGGCCCCGTTGGTCTTTCCCAGTTCCAGACCCATCACGCGGACACGACCGGTGGCAGGCTTGACCCGGTCCTTAATGACGCGCAGAAGGGTGGTTTTTCCGCTTCCGCTTCGTCCAATAAGAAAGACCCGCTCTCCCTGTGCGATCTGAAGCCTTTCCAACTCCAGGACACAAGTTCGGTCGTAAATTATGTGCACACCCTCCAGGTCGATTACGTGACGTGTCCGGGAACTAGGGTTTGATGAATCCATATTTTCTTGCTACCTGTTCCACTTCCGCATACGTTTCGTGGGTTACCTTGATATATCCATCGACGCTGTACAGATACTTCAAGAGTTTTCCGTTGTCGCCTTCGTTGAGTGCGAGGAATGCGTCCTGGACCTTCCGAACGACGGCGGGATCAAGCCTTTTCCTCACCACCAGGCAATGGGATGGGAGCCGTCGGGATTCCGCAATAGAAATAACCTCATCCCGCTCTTCGGCCCGGAGGAGGTTGTGTGAGAATTCGCCGATACCTGCCGCGTCTACGAATTTGTTATAGACGGCGCGGATGGCCTGTTCATCGCCGCCGGAAAAGTACACTCGGCTGAAAAATTCCTCCGCTTTTTCCTCGAAGAGGCCTTTTTCTCGAAAGATTTCCAGCGGATACATGTATCCGCTGGATGAGATCGGGTCGACAAACGCGATCGATTTACCTTTTAAGTCTTCGAGAGATTTGATGCCGCTGTCCTTCCGGACAAAGATGCGGGACTCGTACGTCGGGCGGCCATTATAGATCTCCCCCAGGATAGGGTAGGCGCCCGCCTGATTATGCGCGATGATGTATTGCAGGGGGCCCATGAATCCGACGTCGGCCGTCTCATTGCGCAGGGCCTCAACGACACCGGCGTAGTCGGTCGACACGAATGGCTTCACGTTCATTTTCAGGGCCTCTTCCAAGTATTTGACCACCGGCCGGACATCTTCCATGAGCTGGTCCGGGTTCTGGTAGGCGATGAAAACGATCCGCAGTTCCGCACCGGATGAATCCTCGGGCATGGCGGCCGAGGTGCCGGCCAGGGCGAGGAAGAGGGATGTCAGAAAAGATAAGAAACGCACCGTTCCGCATTTTGGAAACAGCGCATAGCCTTTACTTGAGGAAGTCCGCATTTTCTTCATATACCTTTCGATATTCAGCCACCAAGGCATCTACTATTTCCTGGTCACCGGCCGTGTTTGCCTTTCGGGCTGCGGCCGTAAGACCTGCCATGCGGTTCAGCACAGGAATGTACGAGCGATCTTGTATGTCCCATTTATGTGCATTGATCTCAAATTCAATGGTCTCAAGAAGGATATTGATCAAGTCTTTTTTCTTGAGCTGTTTCAAATATTCGTAAGAGGAAAGGAAAAAGCTGAATTCTTCCATTTCCGCTTCGAGGGTGAACATTGTATCTTCGTAGGGATCGATTCCGTCGCCTACCGTTTCCAAAAACGCCGTGAGATCACCGATTTCCTGGTCACTCAGTCCCAGGCCATAATACTGATTGAAGTATTCGCTGACCTCAGCGAGGGTTGCCTTGCTGCCGTCATGGAGATACGGTGCCGAGTACTTGATGCCGAGGAGGGTGGGAGTGTCCAGGTGCCGATCGCGCGAATCGGCGTTGGACCCCGACACCATTCCAACGTCATGCCGCTTGCCGTCCAGAAAATGGCTGGAAGGGATATGGCATGTGGCACAACTGCGTTCCCCCATGCGTTCGAAAGGTTGGTTGAATATTCTTTCACCCCGCAGGGCGGCTTCTGAGGCCTTATCATTCAAACTCCCATCCGGATTCAGGACCGGATTGGGCAGGAAATCGAATTCCAGCATATAGGCGATTATGCCATCCATCATTACCGGCTCCGGTTCGGGGCCGTTGAACTCGTTCACAATTACATTCCGCACAAATTCCCGCAGGGAAGTAAACCGGCCGTTTCGCCCATATGGCGCCTGGAATCGGATTCCGCGAAGATCTGGAATATCGAGAGGATCGAAATGCCCGTTGTTGGCATGGGGCGCAAAGAAGCTGTTGGAAACATCGACCACGCCCGGCCGAGGAGAAAGACCGGGAATGAAGAAACTGGGGTTGGTGATGCTCTTGTTATGACAGGTGTTGCAGCTAATCTGGAGTGATCGGGCAGGCTCTCCGAAAATGAACGGGCTGTCAAACGCCATGTCGCCCAGGGCGATCAGAGTTGTTTCCGATTCATCCACTTCCCTCTCCACTATATTCAGGATCTGCCGAGGTCGCGGAAGCTGTTTGTTGATGTTTGCTCCCGGCGGAAGTCTCAGCGGGATTTCAGCGGCGGGATTGAACGTGTCGCTGTTCTCAGGCAGGGGAATCAGTCTACCCCCTTCCGGCGCCTTGAATTCATCGCCGAAATTCCTTGCCACATATGCGATGATCCTATTCGTCTCTTCATGAAAAGTCTCTTCGTCCGGTGGAACTGCTCCAATCCCGAGCGTACCAGGGTTTCCGAGTGCGCCATACGAGTTCAGCCAGCTTCGGCCCAGTTCTTGAAAGGACGAAGCGTCGCTCGACATTATTTCATGTTCAAAACCGGCCCAAAGTTCCCTTCCTGTTTCAAACTTTGCGGTGCAGGACTCGTAATGGGTCAATGAGTCTTGAGCCATTTTCAGGTTCCGGATCAATGTCTCCGCAACAGCCCGGGTCGAGATTTCAAAGATCGCACGAGCAGCCTTCTTACGCTCGGCGGGAGAAGGAGGCTCTTCATTCTGCTCGGTAAAAGGCGCAATGAGGGCATCCACCTCGTTTAGGTAAGATCGTGCTTCTGTTGGACCGACCTCTTCGAGACCCTCCGCGATCCGGACTGCGTCCCGTTGAACATCTTTCCACAGGACCGGGTTCAAACTCAGCAAGAATGTCATCCGCCGGTAACTTTCCACGACAGGATGAAGCTGTTCCGGTGGAACGATATGGGCCTGAGCAGTGGCAGATAAGAGAATCAATGGGAGAACCAGTCGAAAGCCGGCCCTGAGATGAAATTTTGGCCTGCCTGTCTTCATGGAATTGCCCTTAACATAATTAACGCACCCTGAGTTCCGGGTTTCGGACGACCGTCTCGACGGCCGTCAGGGAAACAAAATCCGAATTAAGCATTCTGCGCCTCGCCGGCCCGCCACAATTGACGGAATGAACGACCGCAGGATCGTTGAGTTTTGGTGGGCCAATCTTATTCCTGACAATCTGGAACCTAATTTTCTTTCAGTTCCTGCAGTAGGGGGCTGTTTGACCCTCTAAGACCTAGGATCGGACCCCATGTTTTGGCGCCCAACAAGATAAAATTAGGTTCCCCGAAAAATATGATATGCCATGCATAGCATCTTGTCAAGGGCTTCCCCACCTTCGTCAAATATAGCGTAATCCTCTGCATATAAAATGTTATTGATGAATTCAGAATAATATATACCATATTTTCTCCAATTCTTTCTCGAAGGCGACGCTACCCGGAAGTATCACTGTCAACGAGTCGGATATGGTTCAAGGACATTGCGGGCAACGGGATATAGGGTAATATCGATCGTTTCCCTGAGAACAGACTGTCTCTTGACGTCATTGCGAGCGACCGGAGGGAGCGCGGCAATCTCCTATTTGTCACCCACGCCTCAGAGACGAGATTGCCGCGTCGCTCACGGACTCGCTCCTCGCAATGACGAGAAGGGGATTAACTTGTGAGAAATGCACGCTATCCAGACGTCGACAGAGAACTCGTCACGATAATGAGTTTCCGGATTGGTGGGACGCAGGTCGAGGTGGGCCGAAATCGTGATCAGATTTGGTTATGAAAATCGATTTTCTTGGGGTCTGGCGGGGTCCTGCAGGGCTTGAAAAAAGCGTGTCGCCTATACCAGACCGGGGGTTGTGACGAGGAATTCGGCGCGGATGCCCTTCTTCTTCGCGGAGTTTCTACTCACGGTGATATTGTCGATGACGAGGAGTGCGGGGTAGCCATTTGGTTCCACTGAGGAGTAGATTGCGTAGAGGAGCTTAGTAAGTTCCTCCATGGATGCAGGAGAGTCATCCCCGAATGTCACATGAACGCCTTCCCGTCTGAAGCGTGATCCCCGCGTGCGGGTTCCGGAGCTTGTTTTCAGTTCGCAATTCTCTTCGAGGCCCAGGTCCTGTGCCAGCCCGCTGACGTGAGAATACAGCTCGAAGTTCCCGCTTCGGCTGCTGACGATGGCCTGAACCTCCTCCACTTTTCCCTGCATCTGGAGGTATGAAGCGCTTCGAGATTTCATTTCCTCCAATTGCGTCTCGAAGGCCATGACGTTCTTGCTCAATGTATCCATGCGATTCAGGTAGGGATTGAAAACGAAAAACCATAGGGTGATCACGAGGACGACCGTTCCCCCGCCGATCAGCATAACCTTCTCTCGCTTCCCAAGATTCATTGCGAGGTCCTCCCCCGAGCGACGGTGGGCGGCTGGAAGTCAGCCCGAGTGGCGTTGATCGTGAAATCTGTTCCCTCTTCCCCCGACTTCTGCGAAAGGGAGGGTTCGCCGGCAAATATCTCTGATTGGGTGATATCCCGCCTGAAGGTCGATATTGCCTGGGGATCTTGGCTGGTTCCTTTGATGTCGACCCGCCGGCTATCCACCCGGATGGAATCGAGCCGGAACCCTTCCTCACTCGGAGCGCCGTCGATAATCGTCCGCAATATCTCCAGGACAGGTTGAGATCCGCCCAGGTAGGAGTTGATCGCCTCGAAATCAACCTGCTTTCCTTCGGTTTCGCTCGCAAACATCTTCGGGATCTGCGCCTGCTGTCTGGAAGGCGGTTTTTTTCCTAGAGTCTCCTCATACACTATGGCCATCTCAGCGATTAACTGCCCTCTTCTCTCTTCCAGAAGGTTCGCCCGGTTGATGAAATGATACACGCCCCCAATAAGCAGTATGGCCAGAAGGATACCGGTTCCCACGGCACAGCGTGACAGTGAAGTGCGCAAAACATCTCGCAGGTTGCCCGGAATCCTGAAGTTGAAGCCGACAGGCGATCGGCCGATTCCCCGAGTCGCCAGGCCAATCGGCACGTACCAGAAGGAGCTGTCCTCGGATTGCCCGTTGACGACTGCAGCTTCCAGGTTCTCCGCCAGGCCAAGTTCTCGGACCTCAATCTCCAGCTTCCGCGCTATCTCCGCCCGCACATCTTCACCCAGCCGGATTCCGGTGAAGACGATGCGCTCCACGTTTCCGCCGGAACCCTCCGAGTACAAGGCTCTCATGGTGTTCGCCAGTTCGCTGCAAAATTCGTCCGATCCCTTCTTAATTTCTTCGATCGGCACGGGCAGCGTCCGGGCGAGGAGAATATGCCGTTTCTCCATCAAAACGACCATGGGATTGCCGTCGACGACGTGAACAACCGCGGCGACCCCTTCCTCCTTGGGATTCTCGCTCGCGTACAGGTTCGATAAAGGGGCAAATCCAACGTCAATGACCTCTGGGGAAATGCCCGCCATCTTCAGCGCCCCGAGATAACGGTCAAAAACATCGCGGCGTGCTCCCACCGCCACCAGGCGGGTTTCTCCGTTCTGCTCTCCGATGATGCGGAAATCAACGATCAACTCTTCCGCGGGGAGGGGGACATAAGGTTCTATCTCATATCGGAGCGCGCGCCGGATTTTGGTTTCGCCCGTCAGGGGCATCGTGAGCGTCCGGACAAAAGCGTGTCGGGAAGGAATCGCGACCGCATAGGCATCAGGATTCAACCCGTGATCTTTGATCAGGCCCCTCAGCGTCTCGGCCGCCGCGTCTTCCCACGTAATGATCGGTTCGACCTCCTGATCCTCTTCTGAGGCCTTCTCGCTCGGCGCCGCCGGCTCGGGGACCTCAGGTATCTCAGCAGAAATCAGCTTGATGGGACGCGACCTCCCCAGGCCGTTCTCAACGAGAGCGATTTTGACGAGCCGATCTTCCAGCTCAATCCCTGCGATGGTTGTTTTTCCGAATAGACCTGCCATTATTGAACGTATCCGATGTCTTTGAGCATTTCGATGATTTCTTTACTCATCGATCGCGGCTTGAGTTTAGATGGTTTCCCATATTCCTTGATCATCTTCTCGATCTTTCCCTTCATCTCCTTCTCTTTTTCTGTTTCGGATTCGGCGATACTTGTTGTCTCGTAAGGATCCTTTTCCAGCTGAAAGAATTCGTCCGGGTGGCTTTCATGATATATATATTTGTAATCACCTTCTTGCAGCGCATATTTCAAGGGAGGACCTTTTGGAGATGGAAAGCGTCGGCTCTGCGCAAAGGCCCATCCCTTCGGTTGATTCCCCTCCTCCGATTCTGAAAAGAGAGCAACCAGGGATTCGCCCTGCATACCGTCGATCCGCTTCGACAGCGAAACGCCGCCCAGTTCCGTAATCGTTGGGAGCAAGTCGACCAGATTGACGACGTGATCTATGGAAGCTTTTCCAAACGCATCCGACGGGGAATGGATGATGAGTGGGACATGGAGCTGCTCGTTGTATATGTTCTTGACATGTCCTCCCCAGCCGTGGTTTCCCAGACCTTCCCCATGGTCCGAGGTCACAATCCATAAGCTCCTCGCGTTGAGCCCATTCTTCTCTGCGCGCCTGTAGAACCGCCGTAGCTCCGTATCGACAAAAAGGACTTCGGCATCATATCGGTTCATGGCCGCGGTCATTTTTTTCGGATCGTTTCCATAGAATTTCAGTGGAATCTTGTGATCGGAAAGGAGGAATTCAGTGAACGACTGGAATTCCTCCTCTGATTTGTTCTCGAACTTGCGCAAGAACCTCTTTTCAGGTTTGCGAGGCGTATGAGGGTCAAAAAGATGTAGCCAGAGGAAAAACCGTTCGTCCGGTGTCTGTTCATTAAGCCATTTGATGGCGGCACTCACCGAGTCCCGGGCGACTCTGTATTTGGCATTCCTCCCCACGTTCTTTCTTGCATATTCCGGCTCAAAGAAGAAGTCAAAGCCTCTATGAAGATTTCCTTCTATGAAGAGAGGGGCGAAGCTGACGACGCCGGCCGTTTGATAACCCCCGTCTCTCATCAGTTCAGCCAATGTGACAAACGATTCATCGAGGATGTGATAGTTTCGGATTACTTTATGCTGAATTGGATACAGCGAAGTGAATAGGGAAGCGTGAGAAGGAGATGTCGTCGCTGAATTGGAGAACGCTTTTGTAAAAAGGATACTCTTTTCCGCCAAAGAGTCGATGAAAGGGGATGTGTTTCGCGGATAACCATAACATCCCAAGTGGTCTGCACGAAGCGTGTCAATCGTAATGAGGAAGATTCGATCGATGCCGTAGGGATTATCGACGGCTCGGCTGGCTGTGATCCGCTGTTCCGGCTGTTCGGACTTCTGGGAACAGCCGACAAAACCCGAGAACACAGCCAGGATAAATAGAATCTTGAAACTGAATCTCATCTACTTTCGCACACTTTCTCTCGTGTCAGTTGGGTCCTAAGTACAGTTCCCCGGAGACAAGAGAACAATTAACGGAGCGTCGGTTTTGGTTCATTGTTGCCCCGAAGGGGCAAACGTGAGTAGCCGGGGGTGGAGTCCGCCGCGGCGGACGGAACCCCCGGTAAGTATCACAATTATTCTTCCCGCCCCGGAGGGGCGGACGCACAGGATGGAGTGTCATGAGCAATAACCTTGGCAATAACGGTCTCGTGCGCCCCTCCGGGGCGCGGGAATGGATGCGTGGACCTGGGGTTTCGTTCGCCTGGAGCGAACTACACCCCAGGCTACTTGCGTACGCCCCTTTGGGGCGGTCGAACCGCTTACGACATCCCTTGGAGCACATTCTCATCACATTCACACCGGTTTGTACACTTATCTGTGAGGAACTGTCCTATGCGTTCTGCCATCTCTTGCCTCAAGAATCGTCCTCTTTCGATTCAGCCAATTGGACCGCCTCTAGATCAACCTCGGCATTGTCGACCCAATCCAATGGAAAATCAGGACCGAAGCGCTTGAGGTCATAAAGAATAGCGATAAATTGGTTCTCGTCACCTCCCCGGTGGGGATTGAAGTACTCCCACACAATCTCCTTTTCCGGCGTAACTTCGAGAGCGCGGCCTCCTTCAGATTCCGTAATCAAGGTATTCCCATTGGGCAGCCGGTAGCATGAACCGCAGGTTTTCGAATAGAAAGGGAGCTGGGAAGTTCCATCATAGGACCATAACACGCTCCCGTCGGCCGGGTCCAGCTCATGTACAAACGACTTGTTCCCGCCCCCTTCGTTGTCGAACAGCAAGATGTTCCCATTCTCCAAGACCGTAGGATGGTGCTGTTTCTTGAAATCACCTTCCATCGCCCAGACGATCTTTTCCTGTTCGAGGTCAACGACGGCGATGACATCCAATTTGAGGATAGAAATAAGGACGTTTCCTTTCTTGAACGCAGGCACTCTGTCAGCAAGCTTCCCATCGAGGACCTCCAGGGAGTTGGTGTGAAAGAGCTCCCTCCGCTTCGGCATCCGGCGCAGGAGATCTTCTCTCCGGCCATTTTCGATCGATTCGAGAACGGAAACACGCGTCAGCTCTTTTCCGTCCGCATCGAGACGCACAATGAAATCGTCCATGACCGGCACCTTCTTATTGATGCGGGAAACCATCATGGCTTCCCGTGTAAGAACATAGATAGTCCCGTCCTCCATGACATGCATGTCATGGTGTGCCCGTCCGGGATACTCCCACAAAAGATTCGAATCCTTATCCAGCTTGATCATGCCGATTCCCTCGTGGATAGCGAGGATGTCGCCGTTCGGATAAAGATGGGCCTTTCGCCATTTCCATCGTCCGGGGGCTCCCTTGGGAACCTTCAAGTGGGGCCATAGCTTGTTGTAGTCGTGAGACCATCGATGAAGTATATTTCCCCGCATGTCCGTCAGCAAGGCCTCGCACCCATGTCCGGAGGTGTAGAAGTTGACGCCGTCCCACGTCTTTTCCGCGTCGTAGACCGTCACATCGACAATCTCCGGCGCATCACGGCTGCCGCTGAGATATCCGATGGCTCCCAGCTTTTCAATTTCCTCCTGTTGTTCCTTCGTCAATTCCCGGGAGGGGGCTTGAGGGCGGATCTTGTGCCAGTTTCCGCCCCGCAGCTCTTGCGGAAGGCGGCCCCGCAGTCTCTGTCTCGGTTTTTTCTTGCCAGTTCCATTCCGGGGCAAATTTGCGGGCGAGGCCTTTCCTGCTACCAGCTGAGCATCTCCCTGATGATCCTGATTGCAGGAGATCGCGAGCCCTCCACCAATAAGGAACATGACGAGCAGTCTGTTCAATGTTCGGGGCACGAACTAGTTATCCTCCGGCACCAAAAAGACCGATATCTTTATCAAGTAATCATCCTGTAAGTCAGCGTTCTGAAAGTGACCCGCTCTCCGTTAGAATCAGTAGCGCCGCCACCTAAGCCGCCACCGAAGCCGCCACCTTGGGCGCCTCCACCGAATCCGCCGGACCCGTAAGGCATTCCAGCCGCAGGGTCTTGTTCAATCTGCCGGGAGACTGTCGCAATTATGGTCACCTTGGAGTTACGGCATATTCCCTCGGCCACTATCAAGAAGATTTGGGAATTGAACCGGAAACGGTTGTATTCCTTCAAACCAGGAACCCGATCCCGAAGATCTTGCTGGTTCTCGAACGGCGCCATCATCCTTGCCTGAACGACTTCCTCTCCTATCCCGGGCGGCAGATCCGGGATCCACGTCTCGATCACTTCCGGCGTCGCGGTGTTGATATTCAGGCGACGCTTGATTCCGCGAACAACCCCGACATACTCGATAAGCCCCGGTGTTTGCCGCGTCCCATAGACCATTTCCGGAGTGAAGCCCTTGATCAGTAGAAGTTCATCGAGGCTCGCCATGAACCAGTTCTTCGCCTGATAGGGTATCGGCAGGCTCATGTAATAGTCGTCTTCCGCGCCTACTCCTTCGAAAGGCTCGCTATCCGGATCAATCCAATCGATGATATTGGCCACCAGTTCTTCCGGGGGCAGATCGGACTCGCCAAAGATTTGAAGGGTCGAAAACAGCCGAATCGTAGCCTCTATGACCCGCAAGTTGTAAGCGTAATCGGTTCCTTCAACCGGCAGGAATTCGTCGTCCTCCGATTGATCCAAGGAGGCAAGAGCTTCCTCTTCTTCTGTGGCCTCCTCTTCTTGTTCTTCTTCGGACAGAGACTCCTCGTCAATCTGTTCCCGGGCCGAGAGGTCCTCCTCGAGGAGTCTTCCCCGCAGGGAGACAAGGCTGTTCAAATTGATCCGCCCAGGAAGATCGCTCACATAGAGATTGATGCTTACGTCGCCTGTCTCCCCGAGGTCGAAGTCTTTGATTCCCGCCGCCCATTCCTCATCCAGGGAATCGACTCCCTGGGCCGTCAGTTGGCTCAGGTTCAGCGTTTCCCCCGTATACTCTTCAATCTCCAGCCGATCCTGCACTAGATCCCTTTGCAGCAGCGCCAGAGCAAACGTTACGCCGGATCGGGCCGCATATTCCGCCTGGAGAGAGAAGAAATCGTTCGCGACTCTTTCCGCGGCCATTCGGACTTCGATTGCGATCTCCATGACGATGACCGACAGCAGGGTAATCATCACGAGACTCAACAGAAGAGCGGCCCCTCTTCTCTTTGCGTCAAATTGTCGACAATGCCTATTCATTCTTCATCCGGATCAATGGTTTGTCCGCCGCCGCCCCCTCTATCCGCGGAAAGTTGTTGCTGTTCGGATTCCTCTTCTGAAAGCTCTTCCTCTTCCTCGGTTTCCTCGAGATTACTCATCCCGAGGGGGAGCGTCACAATCGTCTCGATTATCGCGGGCTCGAACTCTTCTCCCTCCAGGGCCCACCGCTTCAGTGTTTTCTCATCTGATATCGCGATCTGCACTCGCACGGCGCGGGGCAACCCGCCGTTTTCGATGGCTCTCCATTCCGGGAGCCAACCTTCGCCATCAGAGTACTCAACATTAAACCCTGCGATCGGAATTCGCCAGACTGTCCCCCCATCCTGAACAAGTTCTTCCGGGTCAAGGGATGCGAGGTCGATTGTCTGGCCAAAATCTCTCGCCGCGAGAGTGTCAGTCCCGAACCCAAGCTGATCTTGTGGAACTGCAGTGCCAAACTGGGGAATCTCAGATCCAAGCTGCCCTTGCGGGTCCAGTTCTGCCTGGCCTATCTGTGGGATCTCAAAGCACCGAAGAACCAGCAATTCCGGGCCTAAGCTCCCAAACCGGTCGGCACGGGTCAAAAGCTGATCCGCCAAGGTGGGCTTATCCGTCAATTCCACATCGTACACCACCATTTTCAAGGAGGTCTGAATCGATTGGGAACCCCGCATTGGATACGTCGAAAAGAATATCAGCCGGTCCCCTTCTCCGATCTCGGAGGTGTTGGTCTCACCGATGAAATCCAGATCGACCCGGTGGGCCCGGTATGCCAAGAAGGCGCTCGACAGATTCCGGATGAGGCTTTTCATGGCGAAATTGCCTCGGCGCAAGGTTTCTTCCTGGCTCTCTATTGCCTCGACCGTATCGAGCGTTCCGGAAAAGGCCCCGTAGAAGATCGTTACGATCACCGCCACCAGAGTCACGGCCAGAAGGACCTCGAGCAAAGTAAACCCTCCTGTCTTCGATGCAATGCCCTTCTGCGGTCGATTCACGGTCTCATGTTCCCCTGCTGTGAGGTTCCCCGGCCTGCTCCCTCCACTCCAGTGGGAAAACCCGAAGTTCCTTGGGAGGTGATGCCAAGCGTTTCGGGATCCGTCGACTGGACATCGGCGATAATGGCAACTAGCTCAAATCGCCGGTTCGGTCCTTGGATGGTGACGGTAACCTCATGTGCCCGCTCGACATTCATAAACGGATTCAACTGAACCTCAAATGAGTATATCGGATAATCTTCAAACTCTCCGCTGTCCGGCTGCAGATCGTCGAACAGGATCAACTCCAATTCGGCCATCTTGGCCCGGGCCAGCAAGGCCGCGGTGGACATCTCCCGTGCGTAGCCCCACTGTCTTCTGGCGGTCAACTGGACTTCCATGATGGCGAATAAAGCAAGCGCGACGATAGTCAGGGCGACCATGACCTCGAGCAGAGTGAAACCGCTCGCGCCCAATGCGGGATTTCTGACCGCGAGTCGGTTTTCATCTCGTTCAGAGCTCATAGCGGCCCTCCAACACGACCGGATCGCCGGTGGTCTCATCCAACACGATAGAGAGTTCATATCCTTCTGTATTGATGAGGTAAACCACTCCGGATTCAAGCATTCCCTCCGGCGTGAAGATGATTTCCGTGATCCCGCGATAGAAGACTCCCGATCGGGTGAGGTGGATCCCATCGAAATTAACCTGCGGATGCAGGGAGAAGCTTCTCAATCCACCACGGGCTTCTCTTTCCTCTTCCAGCATTTCTTCCCGCATCCTTTGCGCATCACCGCTTTCATACTCCTCCTCGGCCCCGATCTCAATTCCCGCCATGAATCGCTGTCGTTCTATTAATCCAATGACGTCGGGACCCGAAGCCGGGCCGCCATAGTAGATCGCCTCCGATATTCCCTGTTCCTGTCTCAAGAACGGATCCCTTCCGAAGGGCTCCTCCTCCGCCATCATGGAACTGGCGGTACCCATTTCGACAATGCCGGTTTCCAGGTCGATGGCCATTACGTACGTTTGCCCTTTTATGGCCGCCAGGTCGTTAAGGCGCCTGGCCTCGGCGGCGATTCGCCTTGCATCCCTCTTCAATTGGGTCGAGGACAAAACGAGGGGAAGGTTGGGAATGACCAGGCCCACGAAAAGGCCGATAATCATGATCACCACCAGCAGCTCGATGAGGGTGAATCCCGGCGAGCGATGGAAAAACAGCCTTCTCGGATGGTAGCGGGGTTCAATCATATTCCCAGCTCAGGATATCCCTGTCGAACCCTTCGCCGCCCTCGAGACCATCTGCTCCCAGGGAGTAGAGATCGTAGGAATCGGGATTCGTGAGTCCGGGGGAAATATAGATGTACTCATTCTGCCACGGGTCGGCCGGTAGGGTCCGCTTCATCAGATACGGTCCCTGCCAGTTCTTGGCTTCTCTACCGACCGTGGGCTCATAGAGGAGGGCATCGAGCCCCGGGTCGGTTTCAGGATAGAATCCGTTATCGGTCTTGAACATAACCAGGGCAGACGCCAAGGCCTCGATGTCCGCCCTGGCCTTTGTATGTTTGGCGCGTTCCCCTGACTTCACTACGTTCACGGTCACTACGGTCGCCAACAAACCGATGATCACGATCACCACCATCAGCTCGATAAGCGTAAATCCCTGCTCACTCCGATTCTTTATCCGTCTGTGTGTTATCTTCCTCATCTCTTGGCTTCCTCCCAGGATCGACATTGTAGGATGGGCCTTGACCCATGCCATATTTGTTTTGATGGGCCAAGGCCCATCCTACATTCTGCCGACGCAAAGCAGCGTGTCAAAACGAGCTCTGGCTCAGCTCGAAAATCGGCATCAGGATCGCGAACACCAAGAATCCTACTACCACCCCCATCGACACAATCATGATGGGTTCCAGCAGAGAGACCAGTCCGGTAATACTTGTCTCCACCTCTTCATCGTAATTATCCGCCACCTTCGTCAGCATCTTATCCAGTTGGCCGCTCCTCTCCCCCAGCGCGATCATATGAATGACAATGGGCGGAAACACCTTGTTCTTGCGCAGAGGCGTGGCGATATCCGAACCTTTGCGAATCCTGACCTGGGCCTCTTCGATTGCCTTCTCCAACACCTTGTTCGAGACGACGTTCTTCACGATGTCCAGCGACAGCATCATGGGCAGGCCGCTTTCTCCAAGGGTTCCCAAAGTTCGCGCGAATCGTGAAACACAGATCTTCTTCACCAGATCGCCGATGATGGGCATCCTCAGCTTCAACCCGTCCCAGCGCAGCCCTCCGTTTGGGGTGCGGATATACGCCCGGAACCCGGCGACGAATGCCACTATCGCCAGAAGGATCAGCCACCAATAACCCTTGACGAATCCACAGAGGCCGATCAGAACAACTGTGACCGTGGGCAGAGTCCTATCAAGATCCTCAAAAATCTGTGCCACGCGCGGGATCACGACCGTCATGAGAAATACCACAACACCCACGCCCATCAAGGCCATGACAATCGGATAGGCGAGCGAAGAGGTGATCCGTTTCTGCAGGCGGGCCTGCTTCTCCATGAAATCCGCCAACCGGGCAAGAATGGGCTGAAGCGCACCCGACGTCTCCCCCGCCTTCACCATGTTTGCATAAAGCGGCGTGAAAACCTTCGGGTGGGCGGCCAGGGCGTTGGCAAAAGTGGATCCTTCGCTGATCCGATCACGGACATCGAAAATCACTTTCAGGAGACGAGGGTCATCGACTTGATCCAAGATAGCAGTCAAGGAATCGACCAGGGGCATTCCCGCTTCCAGCAATACGCTCAACTGCCGGGTTGTCAGCACTAGTTCCGCTCGCAGGCTTCCCTTAAATAATCGGCCGAGTCGGACCTCCTTCTTCGGAGAGGCCAGGGCTTCCCGCGTCTCCAAAACCTCTGTCGGCATGAGATTCAGATCGCGGAGCTTCCGCCGCGCCGCCTGGGGGCTGCCCGCATCCACGACGCCCTGCTGCTGTCGGCCTGAAGTGTCGAATGCAACGTATTCAAAAACGGCCATTTGGATTACCCGCCGTATCGGAAACTACCGGATCGGTTCTCTCGAGAATCATTCCGACTGATCGGGGATTTCTTTGATCTTTGATTCGGTTGGAGCAGCCTTCGGTTCCAGCTCTTTGTATTCTTCGCGGTAGTACCCGGTGGAAGTCACGCGGAGAACCTCTTCCAATGTCGTACGCCGGCTGAGGGCTTTCAGAATCCCGTCCTGGCGGAGAGTATTCATTCCTTCCCGGATCGCTTCACGCTTGATGACATTCGAGTCCACATTCTCAAGAATCAGCCGCTGAATGGTGTCCGAGATAGGAAGGAACTCGTAGATTCCTGTCCGCCCCTGGTAGCCTCTGCCAAAACATTCGTCACAGCCTCGACCCCGGCACAATTTCCCGTCCGGCACCTGGTCCGGATGGATTCCTACTTTAAGGAGTTCCTCCGGATCCGGTTCATACTCTTCCATGCAGTTGGGACAAATGAGCCTTACGAGCCGCTGTGCTTCGATTCCCATCACCGAGGAAGAAACCAGAAACGGCTCGATGCCCATATTCAGCAGCCGTGTGATGGCTCCGGAGCTGTCGTTGGTGTGGAGGGTGCTGAAGACCAGGTGGCCCGTGAGCGACGCCTGGATGGCCATTTCGGCGGTTTCCAGGTCTCGAATCTCCCCAACGAGAATCACGTCCGGGTCCTGGCGCAGAATATGGCGCAGTCCCGCCGCGAATGTCAGCCCGATCTGAGGTTTGACTTGGATCTGTGCAATCCCTTCGATCTGGTACTCGATGGGATCCTCGACGGTGATGATGTTCAGCTCCGTGGAATTGAGCTTGCTCAAGGCCGCGTACAGGGTCGTTGTTTTCCCGCTTCCCGTCGGACCGGTCACCAGGAAAATCCCGTGTGACGCTCTCAACAGTTGATCCATGATCTTCATGTTGCCGTCCGAAATGCCCAGCTCAGCCAAGTCGTACATGAAGCTGCCCTTCTCGAGGATCCGAAGGACGACCCGTTCGCCGTAGGAAGAGGGAATAACCGATACTCGCAGGTCGATCTCCCGCCCCCCCAGACGGATCTTCACCCGTCCATCCTGTGGAAGCCTGCGTTCGGCGATGTTCATGTTCGCCATAATCTTGATGCGCGAAACGATAGCCGCATGCTGGCTCTTGGGCGGAGACGACTCGTTGTAGAGCACGCCGTCTACGCGGAACCGGACCCTCATCTCCTTTTCCATAGGTTCAATATGGATATCGCTGGCTCGCTGTTTGATCGCCTGGGAGATGGTGACATTGATAAACTTGATGATGGGGGCCTCGTTCGCCATATCCAGGAGGTCCCGGTCTTCCTGGTAGGACCCGGTCACAAGGCTGAAGTCCTCATCTTCCCCGTTTCGTTCGAGTTCATCGACCATTTCATCCGCGTGGGCTTCTTGGAGGTCGAAATACCGATTCACTATCTTCTCGAGCTCCTCTCGGCGGCAGATAACCGGCTTGACCGGGGTCCCCATGAGGAATCGAAGATCATCCAGCGGGACCAGGTTCAGCGGATCCCGGATAGCTACATGGCAGCACCCATTCTCCATCTTGAACGGCACCATTTCGTACTTGCGGATAAACGGCAACGGAACTTTGGTCATCAGTTGCGGATCCACTTCCTCTTCGATTCCCTTCTGGAAGGGGATGCACATCTGTTCCGAGAGGGTTTCCAGCAGAGTGTCCTCGTCGATATAACCCAGATCGAGCAGGATCTGGCCGATTCTCTGGTTCTTGATCGACTGGAGCTTGAGCGCTTCCTCGAGCTGCTCCCGACTTATAACTCCCTTTTCGAGGAGCAGGTCGACTATCAATCTCGTGGATCGAAGGGCCATCCCGGTTTGTTCTCCCAGTTGCTGTAACTCTGCGCCGCTTCCTGAAGGCTATCGTATTTCTCGCCGGTGAGTTCTTCGAGCTCCTCCGCCCTGCGGATAATGTGCGGAGTGATCATGATCACGATGTTCTGCTTCTCGACGGTCTGTGACCGTGCCTGGAACAAGAGGCCGAGCCAGGGTATATCCCCCAAAAGTGGGATTTTCGCTTTGCTCTTGCTCAAGCTGTCGCGTATCAGTCCCGCGATGATTGCGGTGTCGTGGTTTTTCACCTGGATGATCGCCTCCGCCCTTAGCTCGCTGAATGTGGGACCCGAGCGGTTCACGTCCTGGCCCACCGGGCTCGCGACTAGATTTCCGATTTCCTGGTAGATCTGGAGAGTCACATAGTCCCCCTCGTTGATTTGCGGGACCACTTCAAGAGTCACACCCACGTCCTCGCGTTCAATCTGTTGAACGAACGTCGCCGTGATATCCGTTCGCTGGGAGGTTCCCGTGGCTATAGGAACGTCCAAACCGCTGAAGAAACTGGCTGGTTGATTATCCAACGTCAGCACGGAAGGCATCGAGACGACATTGGTGTCTGTGAGGGACTCGAGGATCTGAAGAAGGATCGGCACATTCGGAACAACGGATCCCGTTCCCCCCAGGGCGCCGGTCAGGTCGGATGGAAGCCCGAGACCCGACAAAGCATCGCCCAGGCCCGACGCACCGCCGGGGGCGGCTCCAGATAATCCCGGGATCGTGCGGACAAAATCCGCTTCGCCGCTGATGAAGCCTGCCACGGCTCCGGCTGGGGTGGGTTGCCCGGCAGCCAGGGCGGCCGCTGTGCTCAGAAGGACAGGGAGGGAGCCGCCTGTCAGATTTGTTGCGGCCAGGAGCTTCTCTTCGTCCAAAAGGGCCATATCGACACCGATATCAAGGGTGTCCAGGAGGGTCACTTCGAGTATCATTGCTTCCAAAAACACCTGGGCGCTGGGCACGTCCAACTGGTCCAGCAGCTTGACCAGGACCTCGTAGTCTTGTTGAGACGCTGTGATAATCAGCCCGTTCGGGGACTCGCTGGGAACGATAATGATTTGATCCTCGAAGAGGGGAGTCTCTCTTTCCCCGCCGCCGACCACAGCCCCTCCTCCTCCCTGCTGCTGGAGCTGGCTCTGCTGGACGTTTCCGAAGGCGCCGCCTGTCCTCCCTCTTGTTCCCCTCAGGCCCAGAGTTGATCCCTGGCGGCTCGTCTGGAACCCTCCCCTTCCCGAGCGCCGAGCGAACCCTCCGCGGCCCGATATCAAACCGCTGAGGGTGTTCGATAACATGAAAGCGTCCTGGTTCTTGACCGGGTAGAAATTGATAATAACCCGCTCGAATGGCGGTCTCGCATCGAGCTTTGCCACCAGCTCTCGAACCTTCGTCATCATGTCTTCAGCGCAGACAACGATGATGGACCGATCCTCATAGGGGATTACCCGAAGCTCCTCCGTGCGTACCGCCCCGCCGCGAGCGCGAACCGCCGCCGTGGTTCGTTGCCTGGCGGCTGCTCCCGCTGTGGTACGAGTAGGGGTTGTCCGAGTGGGAGTAACGCCCCGCACCGGCTCTTCTGCCAGGACTTGCTGAATAGTCTGAGCCAGGCTGGAAGCCTGCGCAAATTTCAAATGGAATATTTCGGTGACAGTCTCGATTTTCGGGACATCGAGCACCCGAATCATACCGACCATGCGACGGATATTCGTTGCAGTGTCCATGAGCAGGATGGAATTCGTGGGGCTGTAGGCAATGATCTGCCCTCCTTGCACGCTCCGCATCTGGTCCAGGATCGAGATCAACTGTGCATCTTGGACGTCCGCATTCTCAAGCTTGTAGAGGTAGGTGACCATCGCTTCTGTGAAAGGCATTTGGTCGAACGTTGCCACGAACGGGATTTGCGCCTCCCCCGTCTCCGTTTTCGGGACAATCCGGTACCAATTCGTGCCCAAAGTGGGGTCCGGGACCAATGCCAGCGGATTCTGGCGAAGCTCAAGTATCGCCCTGAGAACCTGCAGCGCGAGTTCTGGGGCCAGGCTCACATTCGAGATCACAGTGACTTCCGACTGCATCTGGGCATCGACCGCTTCATCTGGAAGAAAACCAATCCCGGTGATCTTGGACACCGCGTCAACCACAGCTTTGAGAGTCGCCCCTTCGAGGTGGATCCAATTATCGACATTTCCCTCGGCCTCAAACCCTACACGTTCAACCTCCTGGGGTGGTGGGACTTGCGAGAGGGTGGATGATGGAAACACCGCAATGGCAGTGACCATGAGGCCGAAACACAGGCAATGTGCGCACACTCTGAGTCTTCTTTTCCTATCCAACATGGGCCATTTCATCTTCACGAATCTCCAAGCTAAAAAAGAGAGGAATTGGGAGTGGAGTGATCAGCGAGCTATATTATATGTTAAGAATTGTCGCCTCTTATCTCTTATAATACCTATTCTCAGGCTCCGCGCATTCTGATAACGTTGTGCCATTTCATACGCCTTCTGGAAACTGTCAATCGGCTGGCCGTTGACAGAGGTGAAAATGTCTCCCTCCTGGACACCAATCTTCCTGAAAAGGGGATGGTCTTTGAGTTGGGTGACTTTCAGCCCGATAGGCCGTCCGCCTTCTCGGACCACCTCGGGCCTGATCTGCCGCAGTATCTCTTGGACATCTTCCTGCTGGGCTTCCTTCATGACCTCCGCCATGTTGACGCTGATAGGCCTTCCGGGTCCAGGTCGCTGTATCGGCGGCTGCGTTCTAACGCCACGCGGGCCCATGACGGGTCTAACCCCTCTGTTACCGGCAAGTGCCCTTCCGGAACTGCCCGGCAGAGACATGTCCATATCGGTCCAGAGGCTCAGCCGCTCAGTTCGATCATCTAGGCGGATCAGAACGTGGTCTTGCAGGACCTCTGCGAGCACAACCTGGGGTTTTTCAACGATCTCGTCACCCTCCAAGTACGCCTTCTGGATATGTTCCCCCCCTTCGCGATTGAAAATGATGGCGACTCGAGGATAGTAAATCCCTGTCAATTCGAGATTTAGCTGGGTTTCCTCAGTCGTCGTCACCTCTTCTTCGGGTTCCTCTACCTCCTCGACTGCGTCGGGCGACGGGCCGAACAAGGTAGTCTTGGCGATCAGCTCGAAATGGCTCTCCGGGGGGATATCTCTTACTCTGCCGGAGGGTCCGGTCAGGGAGGCTGTCTCCACGGCCGGAAATTTAGCGTATTGGCCAACTTTATCACTTAGAACCTTGGAACCGACAATCGCAACGATGGTCACAATGACGAAATCGAGGACCCACATCGCCCTTTTTAGCAGGACTCCCCAAAGCATGGCCGATCTTCCTTTCTGGCTTAGGCCTTTATTGCCAGCTTAACCTCTTGATTTGCTTACACATACCCTCATTGTAGGTTAACGATTGTCCAGCCGGATTTGCTCACATCCAATCTCCCTTGTTAAAGACGTTCCTGCTCCCGCAAAAGGAGAAGGAAATCCACATCGCAAGGGACCTGTTTTTGGAAAGGAGCCGCTCGGGAAGTTTTCAACCTGTCAGGCGGGGTTTCGCCGGAACCGGCGGCAGGCAGCCAGTATTCCGATGCAGAAGAGTATGAACAGGACGAGCCCGTTCCCATCAGCCAGACGCAGGGTTCCGGCTGCGAAGGCGATGAACCTCTCGGCGCCAGGATGCTGCGTAATCCACTCGGAGGTCTCCTGGCTCAGGCCATAGTAGGTTCCCGCAAATGAGGCGCTCAAGGAGTGCCCCAAGAGATGATGATCGCGAATCTCGCGGAACTCGAGGCCTGTAGAGACGGACGGGCCGTCGTACGTCGACGCGTTAAGGAAATCGTTGATGATTCCCAGTAGTGCCAACGTCCCGATCAAAGGGTCCTCCAGAAGACCAGGGGGTCCGGGAACAATGCCGAAGTTGATGTCCGCCAACTCTACGCCGGCGTTCACCTGCAAGGCGGACCCTCCCTGCAGAGGCTTGCCCGTGAAATCCGAATCCGCTATTTCTACCGCACCGGCCGAGTTATACACCATCGGTTTGAAATCGGTGTCCGCGCCGAAATTCTGATCATTGAAGAAAAACACGAGGTCGTCGAGGCTTGCGCCGTTCAGTTCGGATCGAGTTTTAAGGATCGGCTCAACAACCACGAAGTACTCGCTGCCGCCAGGCAAGCCTTCGATGACATAGCTTCCCCCGTTGGGGGCTTGCAATTTCCCCTCCGCATCGCCGGAAAGAGTCCCAACCACTTGGGTCGGTAAGTCATCCTGGACGACGTATGCGACGACATGAGCCCCGAAAATCGGCTCACCCGCGTCCGTGAAGACTCGTCCCGATATTCTTCCGGTTCCACTGGTGAATCCCGCGGCGGGGTACAAAGCGGATGCCCCGGCCCGATCGTCTTCCTCCAAGGTGAACTCATTTACTGAAAGCACGCCGTTGGTCTCGCTGATGAGCGACCTTGGGAATAGGGTGGGGGTCAAGTCTCTTGTGTCCAGACCCTCCGCATTGAAGTTGCGCACGAAAGTGTGATTCAGGCCGACCAGGTGTCCCGCTTCGTGCGTGGCCACGCCTCTTAGGTCTGCCTCGCCCGGACGGCTTGCCGCCGACCCGAAATACGCCCCGTTGAAGAGCATATCCACATCGAGCAGACGCCGCGCCTGCGAACTATCGAAGTTGGACGCGAGCTGAATGGGGACGGCGACCGAGGACTGCTCGTCGGCGGTGGGAATCGTCACGGCCAGAACACCAGCAGCGGGCGTTCCAAAGACAAGAGCGTTATTGTTGTCGGACTCGGGTATCAAGGTAATGAAGTTGATATTGCCTGCATCACCCGGTGTGTCGTTAGGGAGCTCGAATTCCAGGTCATCCGTCGTCGTTCCCGCATTCTCTCCTGTGGTCCGGAAAGCAATAAAGCTTCTACCGATGTTCGTCCACTGGTTAAGCGCCGGTATCAAGCTGTTGGTGACGTCCTGAGCCGTGAATCTTTCGCCGCCGATGCCGAACACAACGGGAACTCCCTCGCCGCTTGAGATGATCCCGTTACCGTTCGTGTCGATGTCTTCCGTGTCCCATACCATGAAGGCTGGCGGTTCGACGCCCTGTATGGTGTTTTCGGGTTGGAAAACAATCCGGACATACCCAAAGGCGGAATTGCCCGTAAGGAACAGTTGAACGAATGTCACGACAAGGATGGCCCGAAACCATTTACTCTTCATTGGTAGCTGCCTCTTCCTCTAGGTTTTCGAGAATAGTCACAATCTCTTGCTTGAACTGCTCGAGGGTGGGTCGGGACTCTTGAGCTTTCGGAAAGATTCCCAGTGGGAATTCAGTTCCCGCGAGATCCCTTGCCACAAACTGCTGGCCTGTCTTCTCGTCCGTGAAGATCTGATACTGTCCTTGTGTCAGGCCCGTGCAGATGGAGACAGGGGATGTGAAGCTCTTCTCGTCAATTTCCGAGGGTGGGTTTGCGTTCAGGAAAAGGACATACGCCTCTCCCACCTTGAAATGGGGCATTCCAGGAACGGCGCTGACAATTCCGTCCAGCCGGCCGCCGAGTGTACGAACCGTGAGGATATCCCCTCCCTCGTATTTTCCTTTGAGACAATCCTCGACCTCGAGAAGAGTCTCCGTCAGGATGATTCCTCCGTCCCCGTGACTCCAGCGAACGGTCTTGTCGAGGGCCACCGCCTGCACAATGCAACCGGCGCGCTTCGCCACATCCACTTTATTCATAGGGATGACGGAAGTGGCGCCGGCGCTGAGGGAGACGAGGCCGAGCACACCTATTACGGAGAGAACAAAACCGCCTTGCCAATGGAGATTCTTACGCCGGTTGTTCATTTTTACTAAAGACCTCCTAACAGAAAGGGGCGGAACGGTTGCGAAACCGAGTCATGCCCAGTCTGAACTTCCAGGCCAAACCGATCAGTCCCAGAAGGCTGCCGAACGAGATTACCCAACCTGTGGCCGAGAGACGGTCGGTTGTGGATAGAATTGCCCGGCCGATAGCGCAAACCTTCTCGGGCAGAACGGTTGGTGTTTCAAGGCTGTAGTATGTCAAGGCCAAGTTCGACAAGCCTGTTGTCCTCAACAGGCCGGTGTCTCGAAGGGATCTGGACAGCGCCGCGCCATTGATGAACTCGGTGTCCAAGCCATCCCTGACCAGTGCTTGTGGGAATTCAAGCACCGGCCCGTCGGGCTGCTGACCGTTGGGCCCGGCCGGACGAACTCCTTCGCCCTCGCCTTCGCCTTCGGCCCCACCCCCATTTCCGCCGCCATTGCCACCGCCATTGCCGCCGCCATTTCCACCGCCTGCTACGGGCAGCTCGATGACTTTAGTCTGCAGGCGAATGTGTGTTCCCGTACGAACGAAATCGAGACCCGTGGAATCCGGAGACGAAAGGATCTCAACAAACCCCAGCGCTCTCGATCCGTATGGGAAATCATCAAATTTGTCGTACTCATCCGAAGGGGTCTGCGGTTGCGGGGGATGAATGAAAGTATCCGGGTCGGGCAGGGATGGGTTTTGCGGTCCCCAGCCGACGATGCCGCACCGGAATGCAATTTCCGGTTGAGCTGTCCCCGCTATGCGAAGCACAATGAAGAAATCCGGCACATCATCAGCATTATTTTTATTGTCGATCCTTTGCCGAAGGACGGTGGTCTGGTTGTCATCAAAAACCGGAGGATCCCGATCGTCTTGTGCCCTCCAATCGTCTGTTCCCGGAGAAGAGAAGACCATTCGGATCTGTATGGGGGGCTCTCCGGAGACGCCCACGAGATCCGGGGGGCCATCGAATTGCAGCGGCGTGTCGACGTCTTCGTCGAAGACCCCGTCATTATCCGAGTCTGCATATATTCCGATACCGCTCTTGGCCGAATCGGTATCGAACGGCGCCAGATCACGGAACGGATCGAACCGTTCGAACAACTTCGCCAAGTAGGCTTCATCATAGGGCGCCTTACCGGCGGCTTCACCCTCATCTTCGCCTTCACTTGGTACCGGCGGTTCGTCGATTTCGGGATATATCTCCACTACGGCATACTCCCAGTAAACCTCGTCGTTCGCTGTCCCGGTCGACATATCCAGGGCGAATATCGGTTGGGCAGTGGTAGCTCCGCCGAGGCTGCTCGGAATTTCGATTGATGGGGGTGCGATCTCTACGGCGAAGACCGGCACCATCGCCTCCAGCTCATGGGTAGATCCCAGCAAGGGCGATCCTTTCAGCCCCGGACGCGGAATCGGCTCGGTCGTTCCTATCTCGACAGATTCTCTTTCTGTTGCTGTCGGGGGGGAAATTCCCGTCGGGGCAAACTCGATCCCGCCCGCCGGAATCACCATCTGGATCCTATCCTTGTAGGCCAGTGTCGCGGATGGCCGGATGACAACGAACAAATCATCACCCCGGAAACTCGATTCCTCGTAATCCTCCGGATAGACATCGAAGGGCTCCGCAAGCCTCATAACTGCCACAAAACCGTCAGCGGTTGCGGTATCGGAAAGGCTGAGGCGGTCCAACTCGATCTCTGTGTCATGCAGCCGATTGAAGTATCCGACGTCGGAGCCGTCCTTCACATCCAACCACAACGACAAGCCGCTCCGCTCCGACAAGTCTAAAGAACTCAGCCCATCGTCAGTCATCTCATGCAGGTCAGACGGCTGGAAACCCTGACCCAACAAAGCAATCGTGATCTGGGCTACCTTCAGGTCGTTGAAAGACCGGGTGATGGGGTCGGGCGAGTTGGCCAGGTTAATGCCCAGCATTGGCACGGCATTATCGTTGATTATTCTGAGATTCGCGTCCGATTCGTTATTATTGAAGCGATCCGTCATGACTTTCTGCGTCACTCGGCGTCTTTCCTGGAACGGCTGAAGCCGTGGCAATACATCGCTTCCTCCCACATCCGGCGGAAAGAATCTCGAACGTGGCGGGAACGTGACGTCTCCGGGCTCGTCCCCCAGGAGGCTCCCGAAGTCCTGGTCGAAGGGAACACAGACGCCGACGATTTCCGTCGAGGAGTTCTGCGGAAGGGGAATGTAGAACGGGTTCTCTTCGACGCCGAAATCGAGCACCAAGTCATGAACATCTGCGACGCAGGTCGCGGGCCGAGTATCTGTCTGCACGATGAATAGAGCAGTTAGATTTCTGTTAATGGACGCATTCTGCCCCAGGCATGTGAGCATTCGTGACGGTCCGGCATACACTGTCCCTCGAGGGAAGGGAGTGTCTGATATTTCCGTTTTGTTCGGGCCGCTGGCCGCCTCACCGAGGAAACTTACCTGGGGCGGGTCAAAAGTGGGAGCCGGCGTGAAAGAGGTCCGGCTTCCGGGTCCAATTCGTTCATAGACCCTCTGATTGGAGAACAGCACGTTACCCGGTTTTACAAAGGCCCGGAAGTCCGCACCGTATTCAACACCCACGCCGTCTCCTCCGACGGCACTGGAGTTTTCCTCGTGGGTAAATCCCGAATCAGGACGCACTGCGATATAGAAATCCATCTTCGGATTCCCTATGTCGTCTTGATCGCAGAAAGGCTCTAATGCGCTCTCGATCAGCAGATCGGAGGTATCAAGCCGCCGTATCCCGGGAAAGATGGTAATCTCCCACTCAGGAACTCCACTGAGCGTCCCGAAAGGATGCACCGTTCCCATCGGGTCGACATCGATCGGGTCCGGGTCGTATGACCAGATCGTCTCTCCCCCGCCACTCCCCACTGACCCGTTATAAGGAAGGTCCTCGCCCAGGATGAAATCGCGGGTTGCGCCGAAAGTGGGAGGGTCGAACTGGCCGTTCCCACCGTCTCGCCAGAGGGTGATTGCGTTGTATGAGACATCCCCCGAGGCGGGCCTGGTCAGAAGCCCGCCCTCGTGGAACAAACTTCCAAGGCGTGTGAATGAAGCTGGACTCAGCGCGTCCCGAGGGTCGAAACCTCCGTCTCCGGGCTGCGCTGTGGGGCCTGCCTCGCTCCCAAGATCCGCCAGGGTTACAGTGACATATTCCCAGAAGGCTGGGACTCTGTCACTGCCTCCATGGACCTCAATCGCGAGAACGGAGCTATTGACCTCCATGGGCAGAACCTCTGCGATCTGGAAATCACGCGCGCTGACCCGCTCCACTGAGATGAGCCCGGTATCGAACCGCGGACGTAACTGGTCGTAATGCGCACTATATCCATACAGTGAGCTGTCTCCGCCCGGGTAGCCCTGAGTGCTCACCCTCGAAAAGGTGAGCGGGGCATTGTCGAAGCCGCCTGCATTCGAGAAAAAGCCATAGCTGGAGAAATAAGGATTTGCTCCCTCGACCGGTAGGGGGAGTGTTTCAGGATTGAAATCCGTAAGTGTGACCGTCCCCGTCACCATGGAAAAAGATATACCATTGGATAGGTCCGGCGGCGTCGTGAAAGTTACGACAAAGACTTCTCCTGCTGCTGCTTCTGTACTTGGGATCTGAACCAACGGATCGTCATCTCTTCCCATCAGGGTCGGCATGTCGAACCTCACGAACGGAAAGGTAGGCACCTCTCCGTCGGGGACGACGAGGTCCATCAAGAAGCTATCCCCCTCATCCCACACTCCATCGAGCCTGTCTCCGGCAGCTTGATTATCGCGCCAGATAGTGAATTGGTTGAAAAGACTTGCATCGACAGACGACACCAGGTAGTCGCACGGAGGACCTGGAGGAGGAGGTCCGGTTATGGCAAAGGAGACTGTGCTAAGAAACGATACGGCGCCGGGCGCGCACTTGTCGGAGTCGAGAGTTGCGCTAATACTGAAGAGAGTTACCGGCTCATTATTGGGCAGGACTCCCTGACCGGATGTCTGATCAGTAACGGTTATATCGGCCTCGGGAGGATCGCACACCTCGATAAACGCGCTCTTCTCCTCCGTATCGCTGTCAACGGCCGTGGTTACTGTCAGGGAGACTCCGAAATTGCCCGAGTCGACGTACACGTGCGTCGGGTTCTGTTGGGTACTTCCGGTGTCGTCACCGAAGTCCCATTCCCATTGGGTAATCGGCTGGTCCCCTGGAGTCGACGTGTCCGTGAACTGGACCGTCAACGGTGGCAAACCCTGTGTAACGTCTGCGGTGAAATCGGCTGTGGGGCCAACCTGCCCCCAAGCAAATGATGTAACGAAGGCCAATGTCAGAAACGCGGCCACGGGAATCAGTTTTTTTTGCATTGTCCTGGACACTGCTAATCTCCCCTTTTCAGGTTCCATGTCTACCGCTTACAATGACGGTCCTCAAGATTTCAGAGAATCAGGTTTGACCTATCTCTAGGCTTTCCTTCCCTGGCCTGCAAGGTTATCACTACAACTGACCACCCGACAGAAGTGGTCCATAAATCGAACACACCGATTCGAAGCCCATTGAAATGCTTCGGAATCAGTGCGACAAAGGCAGAATCTGAAACTCAAATTTGGTCACAGTGCGATGGCCCGTTATGAATCGGGGAATTGTCTCCCCCGTTATCGTTGTATTCGTTTTGTTGCGTAACCCCCAGACACCGTTTCAGATACCATATCTCGTTACATGGTAACATTTTACCTCAAAGAATGTCAAATATGTGCGAAACCTCAACTTGGGTCTACGCGTTATTGTCTGGTTTGGCTGGTTTGACCGGTTCTTCCACCTCAATTTGCGGATTCCACAGAGAGCCCGTTATGTGGTATCGGACGGATTCTTCCGCCTCCTGCCTCCGTGAATCCGGCTTGGGAAGGGTACTGAGAAAGGTCTTGATCTTGTCGATCGGCGAGACCGGAGTCCCTTCTGTCAGCTTGTGAATGGCTAGTTTCAAGTCTAATTCGGACGTCTCCTGCTGAAGTTTCCCTTCCAACTCGACATCCAGCTCTTTCCCCATTATTCGGCAATTCTCGATGAAAAATTGAGCATTATCCACCAACAATGTGCCGGTCGCTTCGTATTCACCGCCGGAACGGCCTCGTTCGCCGATTTCTGCGTTAAACTCGATGTGGGGCTGCTTCCTCAGGAGGGAAATGACGCCTGCCCGAACCTCGAGGCGGTTAAAGTGGGTCGAAACGAGGGAAGCCAGTCCGGGGGGTTCAACCGCCAGCTCGGAGAAAACGACCCGACAGGGAAAGTGGAACCTCAGCTCTTCGCAGGAGAGACGGACATGGTGCTCCTGTCCCAGGTCAGAGATCGCGCGCCAGATAAGCCCCTCGTACGGGAATCTCCAGAGGGTCAGTAAGAGGAAAAGACAAACCCCGTAGATCGCTAATGCTGTGAACCTTCGGCGATCCCCCTTCGGGACAGAGGCCCTCTTCATTCTTGGGGTCTGGAAGGTGGGCAATCTTGTTCTGAATTTCTTGAGAAGGGGTCTTGTCGGCATACGAGCCCTGGTTGCTTGTGCTCAATTGCCCTCAGGCGTGCATTCCTGGAGGGTCGCTTTGGTACTCGGGATTCCCTCAGGTGAACTTCATTCAGGTTCGAGTTCGGGCTCCCCGGGATCGTCGAGCCGCCGCAAAGAGGCTCATGAGGAGTAAAGCGAGTAAGCAGGCAATTTCGGTTGTGGATCCGTCCAACCAGGCCGCCGGAATCGTTATCAAGTATTGGAGCTTTCCGCGCCAAGCGTTATTCCCGGCAAATTCATCAGAAATCGAATAATACTGGCCCACGAACACCCTTCCGGGCCCGTTCAGGGCAAGCAGCGAGTTGCGGGATTCTCTGAGCGAGGGGAAACGAGTCGCCAAAGGCGGGAAACCTTGCGCTGCAGCGAGGCCAGGCTCGCCTAGGAGAACTGCCGCGCGTGGCACGTCTCCGAAATCGATCCCAGGAATGGTCCCACCAAAGGCGGCAAGCCGGTCGGGAATCAGGATGGGTTCTCCCTGCGCGGCCAGCTCTTGCCCCGAGGGCCCTGTTCGGTTTCCCCCTGTATGGAAGGCCTCTGCGACGAAATTATTGAAAAGATTGTCGACGGCGTCCCAGATTCCCCCCACATTATCAAATGTCACACCAAAGTCTCGACCCGTCAGAGGTTCTGCCGTAAAAATGTATTCGTTATTTGCCGGCATCCCGAAGACTGTAAAATCTCCTGCCTCATCCACTGTGTTGGCCTGTTCGTGGCCGGCCAGGGCTCCTGAAACAGCAAGGAGTCCATCCGGAGTATTTTGCCAGGCAGTGACTTTGGCCCCGAAGATGGCGTGAGGGGGGATCTCGTTTGACCCTGTGGTGAAAACTTTTCCTTGAACGTCAATCAATTGGTTGCCGGCCTTCTGCTGCACGTATTGATTGCTTGGGTAGATTTCCGAAACGGCGATTCTGTCGTCGAGTTCGAGAGTTCGCGCAAGAAGACCATCCGGACCGCCGTCCAAGGACGTGAAGACAAAGGGAAACATTGTGGCGGTGGCATCGAAGGGATCGATAATCGGCGTAAGCAGTGTCGGATCATTGGGATTGACATCTCCCCCAGTGAGGTTATTCCAAGGAACATGGGCGAGTCCGAGGAAATGTCCCAATTCATGGACAAGGACTCCTTGGATATCAACGGTTCCCGCAGTACTGCCATCCGAGGACCAATTCACCGTTCCATTGAATGCGATGTCCACATCGGACAACTCGCCCGCCGAGAAGGTGAAGACGACCTCCTGTCCAGCCACGGGTCCGTCAATGATAATGGAGCCGTCCTCAGGCCCCCCCCGGACCGTGAGAAAGGTTACGGCCAGGACACCCTCATCAAAATCTACTTCCTGGTCTTCCCCTTCGAACTCCATCAGTATAAGGTTGATTCCATTTAATGGATCTACCAAAAGGGGAAAAGTCGTGCTCCCCTTGAGAGCGAAAGCCGCCACACTGTTACTCACATTCTCCCAGACATTAAACCCTTCTCGGAGGGTGTCGATTTGGGTAGGAAGGAATGACGTCGTCACACTGTCGGCGGTCCGGTCGACTTCAATAATAATAGGAATCCCCTCTTGATCATCATTGGGTGCAATCAGTTCCGGGTCTTCCTGAGGGCCGGTGTCAACAACTCCATCTCCATTGGTGTCCAGGATTGTGGTGGGCCAGAAGAGATTGATCACGTCGGGCGTTGGGACTATGTCCCCGCCCGTTCCTGTATCTTCTTCTTCGCCCAGGACATTGATCCGGATGAAGGCGTCGGCCTGTGGAGAGAGAGTTGCTCCGACAAAAACCACAACGAGAACACATAACCATAATTTGAATCTAGGCATCTTCCTTACCTCTGGCGCTGGTCAATTCCCGCCGGTTTTTCGAACCAGTAGCTTTATTTCTTGCGCAAAATCATCGAGGTAGACCGCTCCGGGCGGCAGGCTATCTTTTCCATTTCGAGTCCGCGAGGTTTTTCCCAGAACGGAATTGACGGTCTCTCCCTTCGCATAAATAATTTTCTTACCACTCGCCGGATCGACCCGGATATCCAACTTTCCTTGGCTCATTCCGACCACGCGGTATGTCGGCTTCTGCACGGGACCGTTCTTCAAGTTGATCTTCTTCCTTCTCCCATCTGTTCGGAGGAAAAGAACAACTTCGCTGCCGACTTTCAGAGCGGGTACGCCCGGGACGATGGTCATGACATCCCTGACCCGTCCGCCGAGTTGTTCGACATAAATCTCTTTGTCTCGAAGGGTCCCCTGCTTCAGCTTTTCACCCACGGAGACTCTGGAATAGGTCCTTATCTGGTTGCTGCCATCCTTGAATGCGCTTTCCGAGGACTTCACGGTCCCTATAACGACACATTCCGATGCTTTGACCAGACGTTCCGGATCGAGATACAACAGACTGGTGGCGTGGGCCGGCCCCAGGACCAAGACAACCAAGCTCACGACGCCCAAAATGCTTAAAAGAATTCGGCTCATTGTGAACACCCTCAGTCGGATTTGAAGTCAAATCTCAAGAAATACGTTCTGACTAATCTTACCTCAATTTGGCTATCGAGAGGAGTCGAAAACCTTCCTCCTCACTCTCCGGCCTGCCGCTATGGCGGCCGCCATAGCGGTCGCCAGAAGAATCAAGGAACCCAGATGGCCTGCCCACGGCATTGCCGACTGCATGAATCCGGTTGCTGTTCCCAAGGCCCGTGCCATGAAGGCATGGCGACCCAACGGCTCGCCGCCGGCCCGATCGGCATAGTAGAGGGTCGTCAAGGAGGATCCGAGGCCGCTTTCGAGGAGTTGCGAATCGCGAATCTTCCTCATCGGCGCCATCCGCACCTCGAACCCGGTTCCCTCGGCGGCAAGAGCGATCTGAGCCACTGGACACGGCAATCCCCCTCCGGGGAGCAGGCTCGGGCCTCCTCCTCCGAAATCTTGCTCCCCACCGGTACCATTGCTGGGGGCTTCCCCTTCACCTTCTCCCTCACCGGGGACTTGGCCCCCTCCATCTCCGGGACGCGGAGAAGAGGTGCCGGAAATCTGCACGATTGCGGTCCGCTGGCGGATGTGGGTGCCGGAGCGGATGAAGCTCAAATCGGTGAAATCCGGTTCGGGAAGGATCTCTATGAAGCCCAGGGCGCGTGATCCATAAGGGTGATCGTCGAAGATATCGTACTCGTCGGACGGCTGGGTCGGCTGCGGGGGATGGATAAATGTATCCGGATCCGGCAAGGAGGAGTTCTGGGGACCCCATCCCACGATTCCGCATCGGAACAACACGCCGGGCCGGGCCGTCTCCGCGAGGCGCAGCACGATGAAGAAGTCGGCCTGTTCGCCGGGGCCGTCTCCGTCGAACCGATCATCAATCCGCTGACGCAGATTCGGCTGGTCGTCCTGTAGCATAAAGACCGGGGCGACCGTGTCGTCCCGGGCCGCCCAGAAGTCGGTGCCGGGCGACGAGAAGACCATCCGAAGTTGGATCCCAGGTTCCCCTGAAACGCCGACCAGATCGGGCGGACCGTCGAAGATTAACGCGGTGTCCTCATCCTCCTGGAATATCCCGTCGTCATTCTCATCTCGATAGATTCCCACGCCGCTCGTGGCCGAGTCGACCGTGAACGGCGCCAGGTCGCGCATCGGATCGAACGGTTGAATCGTTGCCACGGGATCATCGGGATCATCGGGATCACCGGGATCACTCGGATCGGGTATGATTTGGGGGTAGATTTCCAAGACGGCGTATTCCCAATAGACCTCTCTGCCCGTCTTTCCAACGGCCATATCGAGAGAGAAGACGACCTCGGCAGCAGAGATTTCATTGAAATCGTCGGGATCCTCATTGGGAATCCCCATTGTGCTGGGGGTTTCATCGTCAACAAAGACCGGAACCACAGCTACCAGCTCCTGATTGGATTCCAGCAAGGGCGAACCCTTGAATCCGGGACGGGGGATCGGCTCTGTCGTAAGCAGCTCGACCGATTCCGGCTCAGTGGCCGTGGCAGGAGACGCGCCCACAGGATCAAACTGTATCCCTCCGGCGGGGAGAACCATCTGAATCCTGTCGTCATAGGCGAGGGTTTCGGACGAACGGATGACAAGGTAGAGGTCGTCACCCCGGAAATCGTTCTCCTCATAATCATCGTCGTAGAGAGCAAAGGGATCGGTCAGCCTCATTCGGGCAAAGTACCCTTTGTCGTTGTCGTCGATCACTCCGTCCTTATTCACGTCATCGGCCACGCCGTCGCCCGTCACATCAATCCACTGGCGGCCTCCCGGCAGTGGGAATTCCAGGGAGTCCAGCTCAATTTCCGTGTCATGGAAGCGATTAAAGAACCCAATATCGAAACCTTCATCTTCTTTAACATCGAGCCACAGGGAAAGACCGCTTCGGGTGGACAGGTTGGCAGAACTGAGCCCGTTGCCGGTGATCGGAAGAAGGTCGGAGGGTCTGAAGCCATCACCGAGCAATGCAACAGTAATCTGCGCAATCTTGAGGTTGTTGAAAAATGAGGTGATAGGGTCGAGTGTGTTGACGAGGTTGATTCCTAGCATGGGAATAGCGCCGTCCTGGAACAATCGGACTGTCAGATTCGTTTCGTCCTCGTCAAGGAGGTCGGCCATCACCTTCTGCACAACACGCCGCCGCCTCTGCAGAGGCTCGAGGTCGGGAAGGGCGATTCCCGGCAAGAAGTCCGAGCGCGAGAGAACTCCCGCGCCGGAGGGCTGGTCCCCGAGAAGTCTTCCGAAGTCCTGGTCGGGGGTGAGACAAGATCCTGTCGCTCGGCCCGGCAGAGGAATGAAGAATGGGTTCTGCTCCGGGCCGAAGTTAATGACCAGGTCATGGACATCCATGATCATTGTGGCCGGCCGGGTGTCGGATTGGGCAATCCACAAGGCCGCTGGATTCCGATCAAAGAACCCGAGGGGATTCACAAAGTTCCCGAAGGCAAAGCAGTTTACGATCCGCGACGGTCCGGCAAAGACCGTTCCCCGGCGGAGTGAATCGAACTCCTGGTCTCCATCCTCGTCCTCGATGGAGGGACTGAAGACATTATCCGAGTTGGTGTCCTCCGAAGTGTTTATGCCGATTTCCAATTTGTTCAGCCCAGTGAGAACAGGTTTGTAGCTCAGGGATGACCCCAGAATATCCGGAACATCGAAGCCTACCTGGGGGGCGAAGACGACAGGTGCGCCGACGGTGTAATCTGAAAAGGTTCTCTGGGTGCTCAGAAGGATGTTCCCCGGCTTGATGAATGCCCGGAAGTCGGCGCCAAACTCGATACCCGTTCCGTCACCTGGTCGGGTCACGGAATTCTCCTCGTGGGTGAATCCCGAGTCCGGCCTGATCGCGATATAGAAGTCCATCAGCGGTGTGCCCCACGGGGCCGGCTCGGCGTCTATTTCGGGTTCCAGGGCGTCATCCAAAATGCTGGGGGGATCGGCAGGCCGCCGCTCGAGGGGAAAAAGAGTCACTTCCCATTCCGGAACACCCGTCTTGTCTCCCAGGCGCAGCGAGAGATCGAGCGGATCTACCTCGACTGGGTCTGGATCATAGGACCAGTTTGTGACTACGCCGTTGTAGGGCAGATCCTCACCAAAGGTGACCCCCCCCTCCGCGCCGAAAGTCGGCGGGTCCCAAAGGCCGCTTCCGCCGTCTCGCCACAGGGTGATTCCGTTGAATGAAACGTCGCCATCCAGGGGTGTATTCAGGTCGAGACCGCTGTGCACGAGGGGTGCCCCCAAAGCGCTCCCATCAAAAAATGAAAGAGGCGCCAATCCCTCCCGAGGGTCAAAACCTCCGCTTCCCGGTCTGGCTCCTTGGCCTGTTACCCCGCCCAGATCGGAGAAGGTGACAGTGATCTGCTGGAAGAAAGCCAGGAGGTTCGGGTCCTCGTCCGCATTCCTTCCACCATGTGCCTCGATGGCGAGGACAGCCGTATTCACCTCCATGGGCAGAATTTCGGCTAAGGAATTCGGTAAAAGGACGGATTGTCGAGGCGGCGTATCCCCAGAATCAAAGCGCGGCCTCAAATTGTCGAAGGGCACCTCGTAGGAATACGTCATTATAAAAAAGGGAGCGGAATAGGCGTGAGTTGTCAGTTCACTGTATTGCGAGCTTATATTGAAATTCGCGCCATCCCAGCCGCCGGCATTGGAGAAGACCCCAAAGGATACTCCCACAAAGCTTTCCCCACCCACCGGGTCTTCAGCAGGCACGGGATCGTCCGGGCGAGCCTCAGGCGGGAGCATTGTGAACCCGCCTACTGGTACCTCCGCCGAAATGCAGATGCCGTTAGGGATATCGGGTGGCGCGGTCACTGTGATGACGAAATCCCGGCCGGTTATATCCGGGTCTCCTTCTACTGGGCAGCTCGGGAACAGGAGCAGGGGCAAAACCCCTTCAGTGTCCTCGACCAGCCCTGTAATTACATTGTTAAAATCGAACAGCACCGTGGGGAAGTCGGGCACATCGCCGGCTCGTACAACTTTATTGGCGATGAGTAAATCAGCAGGATCCCAGATTCCGTCGAGTGGATCATCTTCGTCTTGCACGTCTCGCCAGAGGGCGATCTGATTGAAGAGGGATTCATTTATGATCAGCGGGTTGCTCATGGGTCCGGGGCAAGGATCGTCGGGAGTACCGAAGGTGAATGTGATCGATTCCAGAAACCCAGCTCCAACGAGGCATGCGTCCAAAGCAAACAGGGTCACTGGCTGATTGTTCGGGAGCAAGCCCTCGCCAATCATCTGATCAATGACCTCCATCTGTGCGGTATTGCCCGAACCACCGGCCTCGCCCTCGCCGGGCGGGAACTCTCCTTCGCCTTCACCAGGCGGAAACTCGCCTTCGCCTTCACCTTCACCAGGCGGAAACTCCCCTTCGCCTTCACCAGGCGGAAACTCCCCTTCGCCTTCACCCTCGCCTTCACCTTCCTGAGCGAGCGCATTCCAAGCAGGGAGAAAAGCGAGGACTGCAATACAAATCACCAAAAATGACCTGCGGGCAAGCATGAGTAAGAACGGCATCGCGATTTCCTTCATAGTCAATTGCGTATTTCTCCCACTACCCATTGATTGACAACACCTTAGTACAGTTTTCCGGGGTTGTCAACGGATCTCGAACGATTTATCGGATCAGACTGTCTCAAGGTGATTATCGGCCTATTTGCAGTCTGGTTCATAGCTTCCTCCATGGAAATGGTGAGCAAAGCTCGTGCCTTTCCTCGCGGGAGCGAGGATTCCTCCAGCCGAGGGGGCGAAAAACCCCTAAAACCTTGATAGATCTTAGATTAATTCTTCCGTCGTGACAATCCGGTTGCTCCTGCTCAGGGGATTCAGGCGTATCTGTCTGGGTACACCGAGGTATCTGTCTGTGTACTCTGCCCCCAGGATGGGGCTTGCCCCGTCTACATCAGTTGGGCAGCGTCCTTCACGGATTCCGCCAGCCATGCTATCATTTCCGGATCCTGCATAAAGGCGGGATCCGGATTAAGGGCTGGATACGATGAGAAAAGATGCAGATCAAGGGTGGATTTCCCTGCGGGGAGTTCGAGTCAACAATCTGAAGAACATTGATGTCGACCTCCCCAGGGGAAGGCTGATCGCAATCACGGGCGTCAGCGGTTCGGGGAAATCGAGCCTGGGGATTGCAACGCTTTATGCCGAAGGGCAGCGGCGATTCATCGAGTCGCTTTCGCCTTCCGTCAAGCAGTTTATCGAGCAGCACGATAAGCCGGATGTGGATTCTATTTCCGGCATCCCGCCGGCCATTGCCATCCGGCGCCGGAACTTCCGCCACAGTCCACGATCCACCGTAGCGACGGCGACCGAACTCGCTCCCTTCCTGAGGATGCTTTTCGCCCGTGTGGGCAAGACCTGCTGCCGGGAATGCGGCCGGGAAGTCCGAGCGGATTCTCCGGCCAGCGCTGCCGCCGAACTGGCGCATCTACCAGTCGGAACGAAACTTCTCATTGTTTTCCGCACAGGGCAGGAGGAACGCAGCCTCTCCGAGGAACAGGTCCGCAGCCAGCTTCGGAAAGGATTCACCCGGGGGATTCTGGATGAGAACGTCGTCCGGTTGGAGGACCTCATTCGGACCGAGTCGAAAGGTGGGACAGAACTGGCGGTCGTTGTGGACCGGCTCACCGTCGGGGAGGGAGGCGAATCGGAATTTGCCGGCGATCCTCGCCTGATCGAATCCCTCGAAACTGCTTTCAGCGAAGCCCCCGGCGCGGTGGAAGCCTGGGCTGTTGAGCCGAACCAGAGCCAGGCCCACATATACCGCTTCAGCGAGCTTTTCGAGTGTGCCGATTGCAGGATTCCTTATTCCCGTCCTCAACCCCGAAATTTCTCACTCAATGATGCCTTGTTTCGATGCGACGCGTGTGATGGTACAGGGAAACAGTATCGGGTCGACCTTGAACGGGTAATCCCGGATCGGGAGAAGTCCATTGACCAGGGGGCGATAGTCCCGTGGCTGCACGAGCCGTTCAACTGGCCTGTCCGCGAGCTGCGAGTGATTGCGCACAAGTACGGCATCCGGATGGACACGCCGTTGAGCTTATACAACGAAGACCAGTGGCGGATTCTGCTCGATGGAGAGGTCTACTTCCCAGGGATCTACCGGTTCTTTGAGATGCTGGAAGCTCAGGTGGCGAACAAGAGCCGCACCCCGAAAAAGCGGGTCCAGGCTCGGGCCATGCTGGATCGATTTCGAGAAGAGTTTGACTGTCCACAGTGCGGTGGGACACGCTACGCGGAAATAGCTCGCCAGGTTCAACTGACAATTTGCGAAGGAGAGGGCACGAGGAAGATCAATATCGCGAATCTGGAAGCGGTTTCCCTGAGCAGGGCGAGGGAGATGCTGGATCACCTGGTTCTGTCCCCCGTCGACCGTCGCATTGCGAGAGAAATCCTTCAGGAAGCTCGCCGCCGGCTGTCCTACCTTGTCGACGCGAGACTCGGTTACCTCAATCTCTCCCGCCCGTCGAACACCCTTTCCCACGGAGAAGCGCAGAGGATGGGACTTGCCTGCGCCTTGGGGTCAGGGCTGAGCGGAACATTGTTCGTGCTGGATGAACCGAGCGTCGGCCTTCACCCGACAGAATTGCAGACATTGATTGATCAGCTTCGATCCTTGACAGATCGAGGGAACACGGTGGTCGTCATAGAGCACGACCTCTCGGTCATTGAATCATCGGATTGGGTGCTCGAGCTGGGTCCCCAGGGCGGAGAGGGCGGCGGACAGGTCATTTACTCGGGTCCCCTCGCCGGGCTGAGACATGAGGCGAGGAGCCTAACAGCGCCGTACATGGACGGGAGAAGCCGCCTTGAAAGGCCTGCGAAAAGAAAACGAGGACGAAAGGCGAGTCTCCGGCTGGTCGGCGCTCATACCCATAACCTCAAACGAATCAACCTCGAGATTCCGTTGAACCGGCTGGTGTGCGTGACGGGGCCCTCGGGGGCCGGGAAAAGCTCCCTCGTTGCCGATACGCTGGTCCCCGCGCTGCAAAACCTGCGACGGAAGTTCAAGATGCCGGTGTGTCTCGAGGAAATCCGGCTGAAGCCCGAATCGATTGAGCCGCCACGACCGCTGATCGTGGACCAATCCCCGGTGGGACAGTCGCATCGGTCGACTCCCGGGACATACGTCGGCTTTTTCACCGACATTCGCCAGGCGTTCGCGTCCCGGCCTCTCTCCCACATCCGGGGGTACACCGCTAGCACCTTTTCTTTCAACCATCCCGGTTCCAAAGGGGTCGCGCCCGGCCGTTGCCCCCATTGTCAGGGGATCGGGCAGATTCCGGTGGAGATGCATTTCCTGCCGGACCTGAACATTCCGTGTGACCATTGCGACGCGACGCGTTATCAGTCCGATGTGTTGGAGGTGACCTACCGGGGACTCAACATTGCCCAGGTTTTGGAGTTGACCATCGATCAGGCGGCTCGGTTGTTTTCCCAGCGCCAGGCCCTCTTGAACAAGATGCGGATCTTACAGGAGGTGGGGCTCGGCTATCTGCGGTTGGGGCAATCCCTGAAGACCCTTTCTGGGGGCGAGCTTCAGAGATTGAAACTGGCCCTCCAACTGGTTCGTCCGGAGCAACAACATCTCTTGTACATTTTTGATGAACCGACGACGGGTCTTCACATGGAGGATATCCGTCTGCTGATGAACAGCTTTGACCGGCTGCTGTCTCGCGGCCATTCCGTTCTCGTCGTAGAGCATCATCCTGGGGTGATGAGAGCGGCTGACTACATTATCGACCTTGGCCCCGGCGGGGGCGAGGAAGGGGGGCGCCTCGTGGCTCATGGCACGCCGGCCCAGGTGGCAAGATCGGCACAGTCGGCAACCGCCCCCTATCTCCGGCTTGAAGAAGGGGCGGATGCTGCTTCTCTGCGCGCGGTCTCTTCGTAAGAGCTGCCAAGCGAACCGAAAAACCTTCCTCAACGAAGATTATCCTGAGACGAAACTCTCGCCACCAATCAGCGCCATTCCAACTCAAACATCTCCCCTTGAAACGGCCAACCTTCCGTCTGCTCAACCAATCGGTGACGCACCGGATTATGCCGAACATAGTTCCATTTCTCAGCATAGCTATCACTACTCCGTAAGCGTCTGTCCCAATGGCCCTCTTGTCAACGGCAGTGTGGATCATTTTTTCGGCGGGCAAACAACGACTTCCAATATTTCACCCAACTTTCAAGGGTCATGTCTTCCTCGGCAAGACCAGCGAAAAGATGGATGTGGTCCGGCATAATTACGTAACGCCCAACCTTCCACGCCGAGGCAGCAGTCCAGACCTCTCTCAGCAGGTCGTGACACTCTGGAGTGGCCAGCCACGGATGCCTCCCCTTCGTACAAACGGTCACAAGAACGATCGTAGGCTTGGTTTGGTCACGATACACACCATGAACAGGCTTCTTCCGTTTCGGTAACGGCATAGTTTCTTACGATTCTTCACGGGAGGGCGAGGCTCCTGCCGAGCCGCTGACTCTGCCATCTAAACTCGGCTCAGCGGGAGCTTCGCCCTCCCATGCAGGACCGAGCAAGAGATGAGGGAGGGCAAGAGCTTGTCCTGAATCTGCCGAAGGGCTCCCGTCCGAGCCCGGACTGAGGGGAGGTGTTGAAAAGGGCTTTATGACTCGTACGAGCTGCCGCGTTTGAGCTTCCGTTTCAATTCTCGCTGCCTGCGGTTGCTTTCCCCCCGTTGGTCACGGCCGCGCCGATCCCGTTCTCGGCGTTCCAGACCGTCATAGCCCTCGGATGAACGCATCCGTCGCTCACCGATGCGGCGGCTCTTCAACCTTCGGCGTTCTTCGAGACGTTTTTCAGTACCGGCCCATTCCAATTCTTCCTTCGCTTCCCACTTGTCCATGTCTTCCGGCGTTTCGTCCATTGATGACCCCTTTCCCTTTCGACTCGTCTCGCGGATGGATTTCCCGTGGTCAGAAGAAGCGCCTCAGAACGAAGAACACGAGCGGTACCAGAAGGCTGATAATGAGGCAGGTTACCAGCGGGAAATAGAAACTGAAGTTTTCCTTTTCTACCAGAATATCGCCTGGAAGGCGTCCGAGCCAGGGGATTTTCTCGCCTGCCGAAAAGATGATCCCCAGCAGAATGAAAAGCCCACCGACCATAAAGACACCTTTGCGATATTGGCCAGAAAGATCGTCGTGTCCTATGCGATTTGACTCCTTTCGGTCCCCGTAATTATAATTCAACCGTTTACCAGCGTATACCCCGGTCGGGCCGGCGGCCACGGGCGCCCGATTTGCACCTCGGATACACGTACAGTGGAACAGAATGCCTAACCTACCTTCCGATATTCAGACTATCCACTCCATAGAAACCCCCGAAGGGGTGCATATCGAGTATGAGATTGCGGGAATCGGGTCCCGGTCCATCGCGTATATCATCGATCTGCTAATTCGATATGGATTCCTCATTCTATTATGGTTTGTGATTAATTACACTGCTCTTTTGGTAATCCTGGTCGAGAATTTCTCGGAAGTTGTGTTAAGCAGTCTGATATTCGGTGTGTTCTTTATCCAATTCCTTTACTTCCTCTTGTTCGAAGCCTTCTGGAACGGCCAAACCCCTGGAAAACGGGTCATGGGAGTCCGAGTCATAAGTATTTCGGGGAGACCTATCGGTTTGATGAGTTCCGGCCTGAGAAACCTGGTTCGGGTGTGCGATTTACTTCCCGCTTTCTACGTTGCAGGACTCGTCACAATGTTTATCAGCACGAAGGCGAGGCGGCTCGGCGACTTCGCGGCGGGAACGGTTGTAACTCGGGAACGACGCAGGCCGGTACGGTCAATGGTGAAATCGTCTTACTCTCCCGCTGCCTGGCTGGTCAGCGGTGGTCTGACTCCGGAGCAGCGGACTGACGCGCTCTTGCTCATCCGGGAATACCTGATCCGCCTGCCCTGGTTTTCCCCGGCAGCAAGGAAACACTTGACGGGGGAGTTGTACCGGTTTGCTGAGAGGCATCTGATAGACGGCAGCGATCTGCCGGAGATGCGCCTTGAACCGGAAGTCGCCGACGCAACGGGCGCGCCTGTTGCCACTTTGAAAGAGGAAGAGATGGAGAAGCGGTTGGTTGCCTTGATTGACGAGCAGACCGCTGCTCGGGAAGCCTCGGGGGCACAATGACCGAAGAGACGTTCGTTGCACAGCACCGCGATGACTGGAAGAAACTTGCCGGTCTGATCTCAAGGGCGGACGGGAAGGGCCTGCGCAATATGACAGCCGATGAACTCAAGGATCTGGGCGAGTACTACCGCCGTGCGGCGTCAAACCTGGCCTATATGCGGACCAATTTCCCTGGGTCTTCCCACACCGAAGCATTGAACCGCCTCGTCGCTTCAGGGCATCAGCAGATCTATCAATCACGGAAACCCGTCTGGGTTGTTCTCCTTCGATTCTATGGAGAAACTTTTCCCCAGGTTCTGAGAAAGAATTCCAGGTATTTCCTGGTATCTGCCGGCCTGTTTCTCGGAATGGCGCTCATCGGGTTCCTGCTCGGCCTCTCCGATATAAGCTGGGCCACTTTGTTCGCCTCGCCCGATATGATCGAGGGGCTCAAAGTGGGCAGATTGTGGACCGAGCGAATTGAAGAAGAGCCACAACTTCTGGTTTCCAGCGCTATCATGACCAACAATATTAAGGTCACATTCCTGACATTCGGTTTGAGCGCTGGGGCAGGCATTTTTACGTTCTACATCATTGGAATGAACGGCTTGATGCTTGGGAACATCTCGGCTCTCTGCCTGCAATATCACATGGGTTACGACTTGATGTCTTTTATCTTCCCCCATGGGACGATCGAGCTCACGGTGATTTTCATCGCCGGTGCGGCCGGATTCATGTTGGCGGATGCCCTCATCCATCCCAGGCGTTTCACGCGCAAGGTGGCTTTTCGGCTGAGGGGCAAGGAAGCGGTTCAACTGGTTCTGGGCGCGGCGCCGTTTTTGGTTTTGGCGGGTTTCATTGAAGGGTTCATCTCCCCTTCCTCCCTCCTGCCCGGCTGGGTCAAGATCCCCTTCGGGGGGTTCCTGGGAATCATCTTCTATCTCTACCTGTTCTGGTTTGATATTTCCAAGACCCGGCTGGCGGCGTTCCTGGAGCGGTTCGAGCGCGGTGAGTGAACCTTTTCTACGGTCAAGAGAATCTTGGACAGGACTTCCCCCAAGGATTTCGCAGTTTCGAAGGCATGAAGAACCTCTCACAAATCATCACAGGATCGCCATGACTCCACCGGCAGGACAACGCCGGAGGCGTTGCGGGCTGTAGCCGGGGGCAAGCAACGCGCAGCCCCCGGACCCCGAATCCCATATGGAGCCTACCCCGCAGGGGTAGAGGGATGATGGCCCTACCCCTGCGGGGTAGCAGATGGATGGGGCGTCCCAATACCAGGGGTTGCGCTTCGCTGACCCCTGGCTAAAACCCGCACCCGCTTCGCGGGAAGATCCCTCTCGTTCCCAAGTTCAACTTGGGAACGAAAGAGGGAATTTAGCCGTTACACTTCCATCCTGTCGTAACACACACCATCAATATCTTACGCCTTCAAACTCTGCGTTTTTGGGGGAAGTCCTGGATTTTGGATGCAGTGCAGGATCCGAGGTCACAGGATTCCCCGGCTTTTGATTTCCAGATAGCGATCGATCGTTACCGCGGCCAGCTCACTGGCAGGCGCTTCAGCGACCATCGCTCCTCGATTCTGCAAGTACGCGAGCACCCGTCGCCTTTCCGTCTGCAGCTCATAGGCTGCCGCCTTTTCATACGCCTCCGGCCATCTTTGGGGCAGCTTTCGAACGGTCGATTCGAGCTCGAGATTTCGGAAAAGCACGCAGAGGGGCAAATGGCGGGGAGCCAGGGTAACAATCTGGCTCTGTAATTGTCGCGAGGAAGCTAAATCCAGGATTTCGGTGAAGAAAACGATGAGACTTCGCCTCTGCCGCTTCAGGTTCAAGGGGGCGAGGGCTCTGGCGTAATCGGGTTCCAGAAACCTGGGTTGCGCTCGGTAGAGCGCATCGATGATCTTTAAGAGCTGGGGCTTTCCCCTTCGAGGGGGCAGGTGGTACACCACGCTGTCCGCGAAGACCAGCAGCCCGACCAGATCCCCTCTCAACACGGCAACGGAGGCCAGCGCCCAGGCGGCGTTGACCGCGTAGTCAAACTTGCTGAACTGCCCAACTTCCGTGGTCATCAGCCGCCCCGCATCGAGGCACAGTAGGACTTGCTGGCTCTGTTCCGTCTCGTATTCCCGGGAAATGAGCTTGCCCCTCCTGGCGGTTACCTTCCAGTCGATAATGCGGTAGTCGTCACCCTTGACGTAGTCGCGGAGTCCGCTGAAGCTTGTTCCCTCCTCCCGGAACTGGGAGAGTCGGCGTCCCACTTCGCGCAAATACCCTGTCCGCCACGCGAACCCGAGACGATTCAGCCCCGAAATATCCGGATAGACTCTTACCTCGGTCGGGCATTGTTTTCGAACAATCCGGCTGGCCAGGCCGAGCCGGCCGAATACCATGAAGTGAATCTCTCCAAACTGGTAGTTTCCCCTTTCACGGGGGACGACGTGGTACACGGCAGATACGGCGGATCTCCCGGCCACCTCGAGTCGCAGCTCGGGAAGATCGGGTTCCATGGTGTGGGGAATGGTATCCCGGACGACTACCAGGCGGGAAAGCGACGAATGATTTTCTATTTCGAGCTCGACCTTGTTGGGCCTCGAGAGAGAGAGTATTTCCGCGCAGCTCCTCTTCACGTGAAAGGCATCTGCTGAGGGGATGCGCATTGAATCGGCGATGAACGCCAGAAAGACCGCCAGGTCAAGGGCGAAAACAAACCAGATCAGAGGATAGAAAACAGGGGCAAACAGAAGGGGTGCCGAGAAAGCGGCGAGTAGACCCACCAGGCGGAGGGTTGGTCTTGGAATGGAAGCCAGAGATTCTCGCATCAAGAATGATTTAGAATGTATTATTGAGTTTCGCATGGCTAAAGGAACAGGATCGTAGGCTGGGCCTTGGCCCATGCTGGGCAGGCGGGACGCCTGCGCTACCTCTCATGAGCTGTGCCTTTAGCAACATGAACATCAATAGGTATCCTGCTGTGCCGGGAGAACCTTCAACAGATCTCCTCGAAGGGCAGTGTTATGGCGATCCGAAAAAACGGAAGCTCTCCCGCGCTCGTTTCGAGCGGGCAGCCGAGTTCTCTGAAGTGAAAATCCGTATCCTGGCCGGATTCTTTCGCAAGCCATCGCTCGCCGCTCTCGACCCGCACATCCCCGTTGTATCCGTTGCGAACTATTTTATTCACGAAGTACAGCCCGAGCCCCTGATTCGCCCCGATCTTGGTGCGGCTGAAACCCTCGTCAAATCGGTATCCTTTCTCGTAAAGCCGATTGAGGGTGTCCGTAGTGAAGACTCGATGAGTGTTATTGGTCAACACGAATCTCAAACGGCCTTCCCTCCGGCTGAACTGGACCTCGATGATTGAGTTCGCCGCGGAGTATTTCACGGCATTTCCCAGAGTATTGTCGAAAATACGGTCGAAGTATGTCGGGTCGACGTTGAGATGCAGGTCTTCCATCCCTATTTCCGTCCATATCCGGGCGCAAAGGGGCCGATCTTTGAGTTCTTCCTCGAGAAATTCCGCCAGTTCATCCAGCAGGGTGCCGACCGTCAGCGGTTGGAGCCGTGCGTGGACCTGTTGCCGGTCAATCTCCAGGGCATCCAGGAGGCTGGTGGCGTGCAGGATTCTTCTCACTGCCCGGTGCGTTTTGTCGGAGCAGAACTCCACCTCGCCGAGCATCTCCCTCATTTTCGCAAACGGCTTCCCGGACAGCTCTTTGATTTCCCCGGATTTCCCCACGAGCTCAGAGATCTTTTCCAGGTAACCCTTGAGGACCTCTTCGAAGCCGAGCGCCACGGCAATCGGGGCTTTCAATTCGTGCTGAACGAATGAGCCGATCTCGCGCAGGGAAATCAGCGCTCTTTTCAGACTCGAGTACAGGAAGGCGTGGTCCAGGGACAGGGCCGTCCGGCGGGTGAACTCATTCAGGAATCGTGCATCCTGTTCTGTGACATCGCCGTCCTTCTTGGTGACTTCCAGGTAGCCCAGAAGGGTGTGGCCCGCGATATCCTTGCGGGTTTCGAGTGGGATGCGGACCCGGTCCGCCGTGAGCAGGAATGGGCCGGAAATCTCTTCTTCAGCCTCATAGACGAGTATGCCCTGGAACCCCATCCCATCCAATAGAGTCAGGATGGCCTGCTCCACCTTCTGAGTGTCCATCGTTGTCCGGACAATGGAATCCAGTAAGAGGCAGGTGTTCTTCTGCTCTTCGGTAAGCTTCTCCACCCGCTTGTGGATACTGCGAGTCTCGTCCCGGAGTTCTGAAGTGAAGTCTTTCATATCGAGCTATTCTACGGCCAAAACGCCCTGCGAGCAAAATAGGGCATCCTCTACCCCACTTTGGGTATCTTAGCAGGATGCACTGCGCACTGGGTATTCCGCTTCGGAGGGGCTCCTGAAAACAGGCAGCAAACCTCAGACTTTTCCACTTGACAGCTTCGGCAATGGTGGTACACTTCCGGCTAAGAATCACCAAACTACTCAGGACACAGGGGATCCGGACAGGATTGGTGCAGGGACCCTATTCGTTCTGGGTGCACGACAGATGAAATACTCGGGGATTTTTCCCCGTTGCTGATATAGGAGGCATGTCATGGAACCGAGGGCCTTGGAGCAAAAGAAATGCGTTCCATGTCAGGGGGGGATACCTCCCTTGACATCGGAAGACGCCCGGGAGCATCTCTCCGCCGTTTCCGGCTGGGAGTTGTCGGACGATTCCCGCCAGATCTCACGCCAGTTTACGTTCAAGGATTTCCGCGAGGCCATGGCCTTCGTCAATAAGGTTGCGGATCTCGCGGAAGAGGAAGGCCACCACCCGGACTTCGCAATCCACTGGAATAAAGTGGATCTGGTTCTGTATACTCACAAAATCGACGGACTGCACGAGAACGACTTCATAATGGCGGCTAAGATAAACGGGCTTGACCGGAACTGAGGTCGCAAAAAGGCCATGAACGGGCCGGGGTCCGAGACGGCGTTGTCTGTCGCATTGACAGTTTGTGTTTCGTCCAAAGCGTGTTAATATAACCGTCTGCGGGGGGGGGCGGTCGAGCTTTCCGCCGCGGCATAGTTGGTAAAGGTTTTGACCCTAGGTTTATTGGAACCCGAAAAGAAGAAAGTGGAATACCATGACCTACGTTGTACAAGAACCCTGCGTGAAATGTAAATACGGGGACTGCGTTTCCGTCTGCCCAGTGGAATGCTTCTACGAAGCGGATGATATGCTTTATATCAACCCTGCCGAGTGCATTGACTGCGACCTTTGTGTGCCCGAGTGCCCGGTGGAAGCGATTGTTCCCGGCACCGAAGCCTCCGAAGAATGGACGGAGAAGAACGCCAATTTCGAATTCACTGAAGAGACTCGGCGTAGCAAGAAGGAAGACGTGACGCACGGTCCGAAATGGGACGAGAGCAAAGCGCGCCCGTAACTTCCCGTATTTCTTTGAGACATTAGAGCGGCTCCAGTCTTTCCAGCACGGAAAGGCCGGGGTCGCTTATCTTTTGGATTTGCGAAACATTAAGACGATGCCGTTTCCGGCCGCTCCTGGCGGAATCGTTCGATTCGATCCTCGTCTTCGATGGCTTCCCGGATTCGTTTGACGCCGTTTTCTATGATCTCCGGAGCCACGGCGTAGGCCAGACGGACATATTCCTCCGTTTCGCCGGCATTCTTGGGGCCGAAACAAGTTCGGGCGAGAACGGCCACGCCCCCCTCGTGAAGGAGAAACTCCTGGAGGGCGCGCGCGTCTTTGAGCCGGAGTCTCCGGCAGACTTCGGTGACGTTGGGGAAAACGTAGAACGCCCCTGGGGGAACCAGACATCGAAAACCGGGGACCTGATTCAACCCGTTGACAATCAAGTCGCGGCGGCGGCGAAGCTCCCGGACCATTTCTTCGGCGGGCTCCTGGGGGCCTTCCAGGGCGGCCTTTGCGGCGACCTGGCTGAAAGTGCAAGTGCAGGAGTTTGTATTCGTCATCAGGCGCGCCATACGAGCCGCCAGTTCGCCATTCATTACCCCGTATCCCAACCGCCAGCCGGTCATCGCGTAGGTTTTGGAGTGACCGTCGACCAGGACGGTCCTTTCTTGCATTCCCGGGAGACCGACAATGGAGGCGAACTCCCCTTCATACTGCATCCGAGAATAGACCTCGTCACTGAACACCCAGATGTCGCGCTCGCGGCAAATCCGCGCAACCACTTCCAAGTCCTCGGGGGGAATAACACCTCCGGTCGGATTATGGGGTGAATTCAGGATGATGAGCTTGGTCTTGTCGGTGACGAGGCCCTCCAACACGTCTGCCTCGAAGCTGAACTTTTTCGACTCGACGAGCGGGAGTGGAACCGGCTCGGCGCCGACGAATCGAATCCAGGAGTCGTAGATCGGAAATCCGGGGTTCGGGTAGATGACTTCATCGCCTTCCTCCACAACGGAGAGCACCGTAAACCCAATGAACGGTTTTGCGCCGGGGGCGACGACGACCTGGTCGGCTGAGCACTGGATTCCGCGGGACCGGGTTATACAGGCGGCGATCGTTTCCCGAAGGGGCTGCCACCCCGCCGATTCGCCGTAGTGGGTGTAACCCTCATCCAACGCCTGTTTGGCCGCGTCGCGGATGAATTCAGGAGTATCAAAATCCGGCTCGCCGATAGCGAAGCTGATGACGTCCCTGCCTTCGGCCTCCAGCTTCTTGACCTCTGACAGGACCTCGAAAGCGGTCTCGGTTCCCAGTCGACTCATTCGAGCGGCTAGTCTCTGATTCATAGCTATCTTCCCCAACTGTTGTGGGCCTGGATGAACCAGATTACCACATTAAGGAAGGCCAAAGCGTACCGGATCGCCTTATTTCTATTTGATGGGAAACGTTCTTGGATTGGAATGAGGCGAGAGCGGGGGGATTCAGATAATGCTGCTTCGGTGAAAGACAAAGAAAGCGAGGAAGAAGAAGAGGATTCCGTAGGCGCCGACAAAACCGATGTCCCAAACGGACCCCGCGAGGCGCTGGTTAACAGTCTCTTCCTGGTAGTGGAATTGCGGCATATCGGAGAGGTCGATCTGGTCCTGCCGCGCCCGTCCGCGGCCCATCATTCCAAACCCGCCGCCCCCGCTCGCGCTTTCCTCGGCCGCCTTCACCTGGAGGAATTCCTCAAATTGATTCTTGTAAAGGTTGAGGTTCTCGTAGAAATGTTGTTTCTTGCGGATTCCGGTTCCGGCGATGTCGGACACGGCATACACGTAACAGGCGATGGGAGAAACAAGGGAGATTCCTTTGGTGAATTGAACCTGCCGATCCTGTTCCCGATTGTAGACCTTCATCCGGGCTTCCTGAACCTCTTCCGTCTTCTTGTTCACTTCCTCGCGAAGCTCAGTCATTAGGGCATAGAACTGTTGGCGCGCGGCACGGCCCTCTTCGTTATCCTGGCGCATCTTCGACCGGAGATCCGCTCCTCGCGTGCTGAACTGCATCCACATTTCCCTCTGGAAGACGTCTGTCTCTTTTCGGATCTCGTTTTCCACGAGGCTGAGATTGCGAATCGGTGAGAGAATATCCCCCACGAAAGGACTCATCTGGGGAACAACCATGACGAAAGCGGCCCACAGGAATACCAGGAGGCTGATCGACGTGGCGCTGTGGCGGCAGCACACAGAGACGAGCAACCCCAAGGAGGACAATGTTGCTATCAAGATAAGCGAGACGGTCAGGATAAGGCCGTAGGCTCTCCAGTCATGTTGTTCGAAGGCAATGCCTCCGCTCGCCAGGATGATGATTCCGCCCATGAAGGAAGCGAGGATAAATGGAACCGACGCAGCGAGGAAACCGGCAATTCCTTTGGCCAGAAGTACCGTATCTCGAGGGACACTGTACGAAAAGAGGAGCTTGATGGTTTCGGATTCCCGTTCTGCAGTGAGCGCATCGTAGCTGAAGACGAAGACGAGCAAGCTCAGCACAGCCGCAACGACATAAGCGAGATCTGCTATCGGGAATAGGTTGACCACAGGATTAATATCTCCCTGGCGAACGATCTTCGGCATCCCGCTGAGGTTGATGTTCGCGGTCCGTTCGGACTCCCGCTCTACGCCGTACACCTGAACCTGAAGCTCCGGCGGGGGACGATCCACTTGGATCCCCTGCCAGCCAAGGCTTGTGTAGTTTCCGGCCTGTTCGGCCTGCTCCTTGTAAGTCTGTGTATTGGAGACATAGGACTCCCTGGCGAGCAGGAAATCTCCTTTGAGGACGAGCAGGCTGACAATCATCAGGACAAGGCAGATAATCGAGCCCACAGCGAACCGGAAGCTGAGCAGATGATCGAGGAGCTCTTTCTTGAGCAGGGTGAAGAACATTTTCTTCTTTCCGGGATGCCCGTGTTTTATTTCACCATGTCATACTTAATAAAGGCCATGTAACCGGCAAGAAAGAAGAAGACACAATAGCCCAACAGCAAGGTAATATCGGTTGCGGCTGTGTTGAGACTCCGTTTGAACGATAGTCCTGAGCGATCGAACGAGAACTTGGGGATGAGCGATGTGTCGACAGACCGTGTATCTGATTGGCCGCCTCCAAAATGACGCCCTCCTCCTCGCCGTCCACCTTCTTCTTGAGCTATCAGCCGGGCGGCGTCGCTGAATTGTTTGAGGAAAACATCCTCGTATTGGCGTAAATCCTCGTAAGATGTCTTTCCTGTTCCCGCCAGGTCGGTTGCCGCGAAAATGAAACTGGACGAAGGGGATAAGCGGGCCAGAATAGTTGCCATGTGGATCTGGCGGTCCATCAAGTTCTCGTATTCTTGCTGGACTCGTCCCCAGCGCTCGTTGACCTGTTGGCGGACATCAGTGTGCAGTCGGCGACGTTGTTGATTATCTGTCGTCGTCCTCATTTGCTCGCGAGCTTTGTTCCACTCGTCCCGCTCGATTTGCCGTTTCTGGGCTGCCAATTCGCCGTGGCTTGGCACCTTGACGATTTGCTTGGCGACCATGGGTGTGATGTTGGGGAGTGCCAACACCGCCCCGACCCAGATGAAAAGAGAGACCATCAATGCCGTAGAGCTTTTGTGATTCAGCGTCGAGATGAACAGACCCATTGAATAGTAAAGGGCAATGTAGAGCAGCATCAGGCCGAGTATTGAAATCAATCGGAGCCATTCTTCTCCGGTGAACTGAAAACGCGCGATGAAGAAAGAGACACACAGTCCGGCGATGAAAGCGAAAATGAATGCGACGGCAACCGTCAGATAACCTCCGAACCATTTGCCGAGAATGATCAGATCCCGGGGAACCGGGTTCGCCATGCACAGGCTCAGTGTTCCGGCTTCATATTCTCCGCAGATCGCATCGAAAGCGAAGAAAAGGGCGATGAGGCTCAGAACGATGTTCACTACGTATGTCAGGTCGGGGGCGGTGAATAACGAGAAGACGGGATTGCTGTACTGGCTGGCTCCCTTCTCCACTCCCCCGCGAGATGAAATCAGGCGGGCCCGCGACATTTCCCGGTCCAGGCCCAAGGCAAGGACAGTCAATTCAGTGGGAGGGACGTATCCACTGAGCCCGCGCCACCTCAGATCGCTCGAACTCGAAACCTGCTCGATGGCCTCGTTCTGCTGTGCTGTGTTCTGTCTGTGCTTGTCCGTCTGAGCCCGATAGTTGGCGGCCATCAGGGCCATACTGCTGACGGTCAGGACAAAGAGGAGGCACAAGATGATTGTGAAACGCAGCGTAAGGAGGTTATTGCGAATCTCTTTAAGAACGAGATCGATAAAGACCATTGGGTCCTTTCCTCATTATCCTTTGAGCGCGCCGCCCAGCCTTTGGATTCGGGAGTCTGCCGGGGTTAGTCGCCGCGGCCTCTTCTCCGCTCAACTTCTACGAACTCCGGGGCCGCCTTGGAGCCGGGCCGGGTTACCTTCCAAAATGAAAGAACGAACGACTCCATGATCTCCTCGGATAGGTCTCCGATGACAATCGTGTGCGTCCCGGATCCCTCCCAACTGAAAAGCACTCTCTCTCTGCGGGCGCGTTTCTCGATCACATTGGTTTCCAGCTCCAGAACCGGACTGTCGGATCCTTGATCGTCGGGACTCTCCTTCGTCCTTTCATACACTGAAATCCGAGCGATCCCATCGGAGTAAAAGAGCTGCAAGCGGGCGGTGCCGCGGTACTGGAATACATTGGCGCCGACCAATTCGAATCCTCCAGGCAGACTGCTCGGGAAGAAGACTTTGAAGGAGAGGAATGGCTCGGCCTCGCTGATCTCTTCTTCCGGGCGGGTTGATCCTGGCTCGGCAAGGGGGTCGAAGAGGCTGGACACGAACTCGGGGTTGAAATCGACGTCTTCCAGCCAGGTCTTGTAGACTATCTTGCCGTCATGGGAGTACTTAATGGCCATCAGGGCCAGGGGGTATTCCTGATCCACCCACAATTCCAACGACGGACGACCGGGTTCCCTGGGAACGATTCGGATTCCATCGCATGAACGTCCTTCTATCTGAGCCTTTTCCAGCGGCAGAAGTTCATAATTGTTCCGGACCAAGGTAGCGCATGACCTGGTATCCAGCGTTCCCACCAAAGAAGAACCGAACCATCCAACCCATGGATGCGTACGGCGTGAACCGCCATCCCAACGACCATCGCTGAAGATACTGGTTCGGACGACGTTTTCCGAATCGTCCAGGCGTTCGACGCGAATTCTCTCCGAAGATGCATGGTGAATCTGGATCTTACTCGGGTCGGCTTCCTCCCCATGCCGGTACCTCTGGAAAACCTTTCTCGCTGAGAACGAAAGGCTGGGACCTTCCAGCGAAAGGCGGATCAATAAATCCTGTGGCGAGCGAGAGACCGTCTGGGCAGGCGCAATGCTCCCGAAAAGAAGAATTCCCGCCGAGGCGAGAACTCCAATTGAATTCCTCAGGTAATTCCGCTTTGATCTCATATGGGCACGTCGGTAATTCTGGACGAGACCATTTGTGTGTCGTAGCCCCATCCCCCTTCGAAATAGCCTACGAGGGAATCCCCGAACTCGGAGGTCCGCTCGTGCATCTGAAGAAGAAGCATTTCCTCGTCAAACTGGATGGCTGGGGTGGTTAACGAAATGGTCATCCCTGATTTGAGCTCATCAATCGAAGACGATCCGGATCGAGAGACGTCTCCTCGTGGCAAGAACGGCAGTTGCACCGAGGCAAAGAACAAGAGCGTAACCACCGCGGAGACCGCCACGGCGGCGGCCGCAACGGGCCGGGGCCGGAACAACGAGAAAGCCAAGGTCTCCGCCAGCGACGATCGCTGAGGGCTGGAAGCGATACGAGCGGATACTTGACGCCAGAGGTCCGCCGGAACGTCGGCTCGGGCCACCTCCCCTGCCTTTCTCATACGGATTTCAAAGAGATGCAGCTCCCGGCATTTCCGGCAGGAGGCAAGATGCTCCTGGACGGCCGGCTCTTCCCGGGCAAGGCTTTCTGGATCAGGTCTCTCTTCAAGAAGCCGGAAGAACTCTTTACAGTTCATTTCAGTTAGCTCTCCTCGCCTGGGGCAGTTCCTCACTTATCCCTCAGTTGGAAAGACGGGTAAAAATCTGTATAAGTTCCCAAAACTGTAAGCCGATGTCCATTCCCTCCCCATCAAAGGGCATTATCTACCAACTTGAGCGCTTAAACAATAGTTTTTGAATACCTGCGCTCACCTTTAGTCGGTTACAATGGAGCCATGGTGGCAGAGGAAATAATTGGGGACAGTAGGCCCAAAGAGCCTCGCGAGAGCCCCAAACAGCCGGTCTCGTCGGCCGGAACCGACCCGGGAATTGAGGGCTACGTTCGATTGGCGCAAGCGGGCGACCAGGCCGCCTTTGAAACCCTTTACAAGAAGTATAAGACGGCTATCTTCAACTTTATAAATTGGTCTCTTCGCAACCACGAGGTGGCCCAGGATCTTACCCAGGACACTTTTGTCCGGGCCTGGCAAGGTATTCGCAAGCTGAGAGAGCCTGCGAAATTCGCCGGGTGGCTTTTCCGAATTGCGCAAAATAAGATAATCGACGAGAATCGGCGACGACGAACCCGGAGGGTCACCTCCCTCGACAAAATGCTGGAAGAGGACACAGGTTTTCCGCTGCCTCCTGCGCTGTCCCATTCCGGCGAGGAGGTTGTTCAAAAGCAGGATCTTCTGGTTCACATCCGGATGGCTATCCGCTCCCTCCCGACCCCCTATCGTGGGGTCTGTATCCTTCGCTATATCGAGGGGATGTCGGTAGAAGAAATCTCCAATACGCTCGGGATCGCCCTTGGGACGGTCAAATCGCGGCTGGGACGAGGCCGTCAGAGGCTTGCTCCGTTGCTCCAGGGAGTCCTGGAGGACTATTTCTAGCAGCGAGCGACCCCGGGCATCGCACTTAACCGACTGTCGGAAGTCCTATGGGGCTTTCTCTGAGGACGAGCTGCTCGCTCCTGGGTCTCTCTTGAGGAGACCTTCGAGGTCGGCGAGGCCCGTTCCGGCGCTCGCAGCCAGCACATTCTCTTCCTGAATGACGATGTAGACTTCCTGCCGATGAACGGGGATCTCTCGAGGTGCGGTCACGCCGAGCCGGACATGACCTTCATGGACCTCGAGGATTTTGATTTCGATGTCGTCCCCGATCATGATGGACTGGTCTTGTCTACGTGTGAGAACGAGCATCGGCCTGATTCGCGCCTTCTTCGGGAGGGGAAATGGAGTAACGGATGGGGTAGTCTGTTTCTTGAAGGACGACCTGCTTGGCTTTGTGGGCAGCGGGATTCAGGATAATGGGGGCTCTGAGGTTGGTGCGGACCTCATTCCCGGAAACGGTGACGAGGGTAAGGAGTTGGGCCTCTTCTGCCTGTTGGATTTCCAGATCCTTCAGATCGTCTGGGTGGAGTGTGATTTCATAGTCCGGCAGGACTGTCAGAGGATTAATGACCAGGAAAGCGAGATCGGGGTCATCGAGGGATTGCAACCACCTGACCAGGGAGTCGGGTTTTTCCTCCACCAGCACATACTTTCGGTGCCGACCGAAGCCGAGGAGGGGCTGGGTGAAGAGGATTACGTCTTCTTCAGGGATTGTGACGGAACCGAATCGGCTGCTCTGGATCTCCATCGGATGCACTCTTGGTTCCCGGGGCAATTGATGAGCGCTCGAGATTGCTTTCTCTAGCTGATCAACTCACACAAACACAGCCCTACCTCAAGAAATCGAGTAACGAGGGCTGGAGGATTCTCGCGCCGGCATCTAGGGCGGCGCGGAAGGCGTTTTCCTGGGCATTGAGATTTGTAATCGTTTCAATAAAGTCAGCCTCTTCAATCGAGGCAAGAAACCCCTGATCATCGACCACCTGGTTCTGCAACCGGTTTGACGCAAACTCCAGCCGATTGCCTACAGCTCCAAAGACCGCCCGGGCACTCAGGAGCTGAGTCTCAATATCATCCAGCTCAAGGAGTCGGGCATCAGTCAGAGTGCCTGCCTGGAGGTCCTCACGAATGTCAATCAAAGTCTGAAAGATGTCCTGGATGCCTTGGAACGCCTGATCCCCTGAGATATTAACGTTCAAGGTAACGCCCGGAAGGATTTGAACGGGGATATTCTGGGAATCTCCATTATATCCGACTCCCATGATCTCCCCTCCCACCATGGATGTGGCCGTGAACGGGGTTGTGCGGGTTCGCGTCCCTGCGAAGATGAACCGGTTGGCGATTTTCGTGTTGCCTATATCAATTACTTCCTGAAGAAGGGTGTCGACCTCTGTAGCGAGAATGTTCCGGTTTTCCTGGTTCATTGTGTCGCTTATTCCCTGAATGGTCAGCTCACGTATTCGCACAATGACGTCGAAGGTAGACCCGAGACTTCCCTCCGAGGAAAGTGCGAGGTTTTGCGCAAATTCGATGTTCGACAGGAACTGATCGGAAGCCTCCAACGTGGCGCGCAGGGAAAGGGCCTGCCTGACCTCGAGGGGATCGTCCGATGGGCGGTTGAGAACTCTTCCTGTAGCCAACTGGTTCTGCAACTCGGCCATGCGCTGCAGATTCTGCTGGATATTCGCCACGACCTGTTGAGTCAGGATAATATTTGTAACACGCATTCCCATTTGATAACCCCGCAGTCTGCCTTACACGCCCATATCAAATATGATGGTTTGAAGAAGCTCATCCACCGTGCGGATGACCCGAGCCGAGGCTTCAAAGGCCCGCTGGAACCGCAACAAGTTGGCCGCCTCTTCATCAATGGAGACGGAGGAAACCTCCAACCTTCGTCTATTGATTCCCTGAACGATGACCTCGGAATTGCGCAGATTTCTCTGGGTGAATTCCGCCTGAGTTCCGAGGTCTGCTATGGCTCCCTCAAAGAAATTGTTGAATGTAGCCGTCCCCCCGCTCATCACCAACGCTTCCCGAAGCTGGGCGAGGGCCAGCGCATTCAGGTTGTTTCCTGTTGCCAGTGGATCGGCGCTCTGGGAAGCCGCAATATTGTTAAGGTTGCCGCTGACTACTGAATCCACCGCGATATCGAACGCGTTGGTACCCGCAAAGAAGTTGTTCCCTGTCGAGCCGTTGAGGCCGAACCCTGTGGAATGAAGATTGTTCACCTCGGTGATGATTCCGGCAGCCAAAGTGTTCAAGTCGGTCAATACGCCCGGGATGTGTATATCGCGCGCATTCAATAAACCCGCCAAGGTGCCTCCGGCGGGAGTCAAGACGATCCCAGAGCTCCCGACCTGAATCTCCACCAGGTCGTTTCTCACCGGGTCCAGCGCCGGGTTGGCCACAGTCGTCAGGGAAATCGCACTCGAGCCTTGAACCAGCGAGATCCCGGCGGAACTGACATTGATGTTCCCATTGGCAGTTTCTATCATGCGGATACCGATGATTTGGGAGAGTTCGTCCAGCAGCAGATCCCTTCGGTCTCGAAGGTTATTCGCAACGGCGCCTGCGGCCTCCTGAGACAAAATCTGCTGGTTGAGGTCGGCGATCTGGGCGGTGATGGAGTTCACATCGTCCACGACGGCAATAATCTGTCCGTTCGCCTCGGTTCGGAGGTTGTCGAGCTCGGTGGCAATAAAGTTGAACGTGTCACTCATGGCCTGGGCCGCTGACACAACTGCCTGACGGGCCGCCGAGGATTCAGGGTTGTTGGCCAGGACCTGGAAGGCGTTGAAGAAGTCTGCCATCCCCTGGTTCAGGCTGAGGCTGCTGGGCTCGAGTATGAGGTCTTCGACCCGACTGAAGAATAGGGCCTCGGCCTCCGCCCGGCCCAACGTCTGGGTTTGATTCCTGAACGCCACGTCGAGGAGAAAATCTCGAATACGGCGGACGTTATCGATCTGGACTCCACGACCGAAGATTCCCTGGGGCGTGATCTGGCCAAAGCGGGTTTCCAGTTCGAGCCGCTGCCGGGAATAGCCCTCCGTGGTGGCGTTCGCGATGTTGTTGGCGGCGACCTGGGTGGCCGCCTGATGAGCAAACAGCCCGCTTAAACCCACATCCAGAATGGTGAATAGATTTCCCATGATTTAGAAACGGCAATCCAGGACTTGATCTCGCTCCTCCACCGGGGTTCCCGCCGAATCGTAAAAGGATTTCTGATTCGACGCCGCGGCGAGCAGGCGAACAAGACCATTGTTGAAATCCAAAGAGAATTGAATCAGGGCGTTGTTCCGCTCGTTCAGTCTCGCGATCTCGTCCGTTGTCTCTCTTATCTCGTCGGCAAGGCGTTGGATCTCTTCCACCTCGGGGTTGCTCTCGAGTCTGGGGACGAGTTCTCGAAGCCGGATCCGGGCGCCTGGAGGGAATCCCGCAGAGGCGCCGATCTGCGCAACCAGATCCTGGCGGTGACCCTCCAATTTGCGTTCCCGGAGGATCAGAGACTCAATAATGCTGTTGGTCGAAGCCAGTCGACTGATGTTAGCGGAGACCAGGAAATCGGTTTCTTCTTCGACGCGTTGTTTGATCAGTTTGAGGAGTTTGATTTCTCGGCGGAGGATTTCTGCTAGGTCAGGAAGGAGATATGATTGTGTTGTGCGAAGGTGTGTCATAGTTAACCTATTGGTTTTGAATCGGTTAGCGATTCGTCCCGCTCGGAGTTCTTATTGTATTTATCGGCATATTCAGCAGGGGTCTTTATCCCGGGGGGAGTCAGGTACGACTCGAAGGCCTTAGCGAGCCCAATTCCTCCTGATTCCGCTATGGAATCTGCCAAATGTTCATCAAACAGCGTCCCGTATACATTCCTTTCCGTTTGAGTTCCCCCGAAAAGGTCGGATTCAGGGATGGTCTTTCTCATTTCTTTCAACATGATAAACAGGAACATGGATTCCATCATTTTGCCGGCTTGCTCGACATCATCTTTCTGGATAGAAGCGTTCGCATCTCGGGGCATCGGCCGAAAGGATTGCAGGGTCTTGTCTCCCATTCGGTCGCCGAGGAAAACCGGAACATGCGGATTGATGGAATTGATTTCCAAAATGCTCTCCCCTACATGATGACGAGCTTGCCTTGGAGCGCTCCCGCGGCATGAAGAGCGCTGAAGATGGAGATCATGTCCCGCGTGGGGACCTGAAGCTGATTCAACGCGTCGGCGATTTCCCACACGGTCGCGCCCTGAATCGGGACCATGCGGCCGATGATATTTTGGGCTTCGGCAACGGTATCTTCGGCAAGCACTGCGTCTGAGTCCGTGAAAGGCGCCGGCATGAACACCAGGGGCCGCGCTTTGATGCTGACCGTCAGGCCACCCTGGGAGATCGCGACGGGAAGGATTTGAACATTCCCCCCGGCGACCACCGTCCCCGTTCGCTCATTGATGATAACTTGTGCGAACCGGCCGGGCTGAACATCCACATCCTCGAGTTGGGCGATGAAGCCGACGAGATTGCTCTTGAACGTTTCCGGAATTGTGACATTGATTCGTCCGGCGGTGAGAGCGACCGAGATATTGTCGGCGAACTTCTGGTTCAGGCCTTCCACGATTCGGGCGGCCGTCGTGAAATCCGGTCTCCGCAAGTTCAGGTTGACGGAGATCCCGTCTGTGATCGTTGCGGGGACATCTCTGACCAGCGTTGCTCCGTCGGGAATTCGCCCGGCGACGACATGATTCGCGCGGATCTGAGCGCCCGGACCTTCAGCGAGGAATCCACCGACCGTGATGGGACCCTGAGCGACGGCATATACCGGACCGTCTGGAGGAGGGCCTGCCGGGCCGAACAAGTGGGCCTGCATTAACGTTCCTCCTTCCAGGCTATCGGCATCGAAAAGGGAAGAAACGAGAACATCAATCTTGGTTCCCTTTTTCAAAAACGGCGGGAGGACCGCTGTGAGGGTCACCACGGCCACATTATTGGATGACAACTCCCCGGGGTCTGTAATATCAAAACCCAGACGATTCAAGAGCAGGCGTTGGGCCCGTGCGGCAGAACCGGCGCTATCCCCAGTACCGGCCAGCCCAACGATCAGCCCGAAACCAACGAGCGTGTTGTCTTCGGCGTTCTGGAGATCGGTCAGGTCCTTGATCTTCACCGCGTGGGCGGGCAGGGCGGTCCCCATGAGCATGGCTGTAAATGCAACCAGGCAAAGGAGGCTCAGACATTCACGGCAATAGCTTGATTGTTGACTCTTTTTTTTCATGGCTAGAATGGGAAGACCCAATCCAATAGCTTCGTCACAAATCCACGACGCTGGTTGTTCCACAGGGGACCTTTTCCGACGTAATCAATGGTCAGGTCGGCGATATTGCTGGAGATCACCGTATTGTTCGCCTGAACATCCTGAGGGCGGATAATCCCGGTGACCTTCATCTCGCTCTTCTCGCGATTGACCACGATTGTCTTGGCGCCTTCCACATAGAGGTTTCCGTTTGTATAAACTCTCGCGACCTGGACACTGATTGTGCTGCGAAGCTGATTTCTCCGTGATGTTTGGCCTTCGGCCTCGAATTCATTCTGCGCACTGAAGTTCCAGTTGGGCAGTTCCGGTTTGTTGATGATGTTGAGACCCTTGTTGGAGGAATTTGTCAGGAAGTCGCTTGTCCCAGAGGCGACAAGATCAGCTTGTTTTTCCGTGTCCGTGTCGGTCTGCGTCCTGGCGTCGGTGTTTTCCGAGATCAGGATGGTGATAATGTCGCCAACCTGGAAGCGCGTTTTCTCACTCGCGATGAGGGCTCCGCGCGATTCCACGATTCGGTTGAAAAGCGTATCCGCACTGACGGAGGAAACAAAGCAGAATGCGAGCAGGCATGCCGCAACGGGGCGGATGATTCTCGGCGATTTTCTCCGACCGTAATTTCTCTTTATCTTGGTCACGGCAATTTCACCCTCCTATCGGCTGAAACCTCAGCCAGAAAAGTTTTTCGCGTCCTTGTATTGCGGACTCGGATGAGGTCGCCCAGGGCGCCCTCTTCCAGAGCGATTCCGCTGAGGGTCACTTCGAAGGAGGGGCCTTCGACGACGATCTTCACCGGGTCGCGTCGTCGAACCAGGGGAATCGGTTCGACGAGTCCATCGGTCAGGATCTGGCCTGGCCTGATACCGCGGGACGCGATAAGGCCAACGACATCCGACGCGTCGGTGTATGTTGCGCCGCGGACACTGGCCAGGTTGGTGCGGCGATAGTCCATGTCGCGGTCCGAAATCACCTCTCCTTTGCGGATGGGATTTCGCGCTACGACGACCTCCTCAAAGATTTCGATATTGACTCGTGGATGGAATGAGGCGGCGAGTTTCCCGTCCACAAATGCTTCCGCTGCGAACGTCCCGCGCCCCACGAACTCGTACCTTGAAGGCGGCGTGAAGTTTAGGGTGACCTCTCCGGCGGGAAGAAGAAGTTTCTTGCTGGCGCCGGAGATATGGATCATGGCGTTCTCCGGCGTCCAGGTCATTTGTTCCTCGATATACTCACGCAACTGAAATTCGATCTCCGCCGGACTGAGCTCCGTTGATTCGGTGCTGACCCTCACCTTGGACGCGCCGCCAAAGATCAGGTCTTCGCTAGAGAAACCCACCCGTCGAATTCGACTGATCAAGTAGCTGACGGGGATTTCCTTGGCGAGTCCCGGGGGCGGGGCGATGGCTATCTCGACTTGTTTGAGGATTTTCCACTTGTCGGAATCAATTACACCTTGGATTTCAACGAGATCGCCCAAGCAGAGACGGTCCTTCCGCGTAACGACCTCCTGTTTGAGGGAGAGATGTGCCACGTTTCCCGCCTGCCGGGTCAGATCAGGTTCGATTGGTTCCTCGGATTCAATGGGAATGGGGAACAAGAATCCCCAAACCAATCCCAAGCTCACGGCAAGACCGGGGACGAGGAAGACGCTGCGTATATTCAAGCTTGTCTGGCTCATGGCGATTTACCTATGCCTTATCTCCTGGCGTTGTTGGCGATTTGGAGCATTTCGTCGGCGCTTTGAATGACGTTTGTGTTCGCTTCAAAGGCGCGTTGCGCGATGATCAGCTCGATGATTTCAGTGACCACCTGCACGTTGGAGTTTTCGAGAAAGTTCTGGATAAGGGTGCCCATCCCTTGCTGGCCCGGATTACCAAGGATCGGAGGGCCTGAGGCGGTGGTTTCAATGAACAGGTTCCTGCCGCGAGCTTCCAGCCCGGCCGTATTGCTGAACTGGGCTAATTCGAGCTGGCCCAGATTGGAGAGATCGGTCTGGTTCGGCAGGCTCGCGAAAACGATTCCCTCAGCACTTATGGTAATTTCCAGCGCGTCCTGTGGCACCGTAATGGCCGGCTCCAGGGGGAAACCGTCGGCTGTGACCATCTGTCCCGTGTCATCGAGTTTGAAGGCACCGTCCCGGGAGTAGAACGTTTCATTGTCGGGACCCTGAATCTGGAAGAAGCCTTTCCCCTGGATGGCGATATCGAGCGGCCGTTCCGTCATGAGCAGGGAGCCTTGGGTGAAGCTCTTGGAGACGGCCGAGGGGCGCACCCCATGTCCGAGCTGTATCCCGACAGGAGTGGTGGTGCCCAGGTTCGTCTCGGCTCCGGCGGACTGGAGGGTCTGGTAGAGCAGATCCTGAAAATCCGCGCGGCCTCGTTTAAAGCCGGTGGTGTTAACGTTGGCAATGTTATTGGCCACATTGTCCACACGGATCTGTTGGGATTGCATCCCTGTTGCAGCGGAAAAAAGGGCACGAATCATGATTGTTTCAACCTCCTCAGTCCAGGGAGCGCTCGGCTCCTATGGCGAAGTCTATTAACGGCTGATCTCACTGATGGTACGTCCCAGTGTCTCGTCGATAGCGCGGATCGCGCGTTGATTGGCTTCAAAACCACGGACAGCCATCATCATTTCCAGGATCTCTCGAGTCACTTCGATATTCGATTGTTCCAATGCGAACTGGCTTATGCTTGTTCCTTGAGGGCGCCCCTCGATAGGCTGGACATCCGGGGGGGCCCATAAGAAGTTGGATCCGACTCGCCGCAGGATGGGCAGCTGGCCTTCGGCAAAATTCACCATTCTGAGGGTTCCCAACGATGCGCCGTTCTCGCGGACCTCTCCGTTCTTCAGAATCTGTATCTCGCCTTGACCCGTGATGGTGATTGGACCGGTTGTGCCCTCCAGGACGAGGCCATCCCGGGAAACGAGCTGGCCCTCGGTATTTACATCGATACGGCCGTCACGCGTATAGGCAGGACCGCTGGGAGTCTGAACGACGAAGAAGCCCGGGCCGTTAATCGCCACGTCGAGCGGTCCTTGGCCGAGGGCCAGGATTCCCTGGCTGAAGTCGCCGTAAGTGCCATCCACAGCGACCCCTCCCCCCGGCACGCTCTCCGGAGAAAGGGTCGATTGGGTCACCTTCTCGAGAAAGACCTCATAGAAACCCTTGTATACAGGCACACTGCGCTTGTATCCATTCGTGCTGATGTTGGCGAGGTTATTCGCGACAGCCGATATGCGCGCTTGTTGCGCCACCATCCCTGATGCAGCCGCGTACAGACCTTTGATCATCGATTGCTCCTTCCCTGATCCCTATTGAGAAGCTGTAGGAATCCGGTCCTCCAAGCGGAGAGCAATGGCTGTGCCGCGATTGGGCACATTCGGAAGAGATCGACAACCTATTCTTGAATAAGGGTTTAGGCAGGGGTCGGTTGGATTCGGAGAGGCGGTGGGTCTTGGGGGGGCGGAACTTTTTTCGTGGCTTTGGAGAAGTTTGTTCCGCTAAAACAATCCGCACCCCAGCACGGGGTGCGGAGAATCAGGGACTACACGACTGAGAAATGGGTTTAGCTCCCGGAGCCCGATCGACCCTCGGTCAGATTCCGGAGCATTCGGGCCAGTTCCATATGCTGACCTTCAATTCGGCTCTGTAAGCGGATCATCCCGCAGCCCAAAAGGGCGGTAAGACCCCATCCGGCATACAGCATCGCCTTGATTTGGCCTGCATGGAGACCCATAGGTCCTGGAGCGGCCATGTAATCGGTTCTGAAGTCCAGGTAGTTCATTAGCGCAAAAAAGAAGCAGAGGAGTGCAAGAGAGAAGCAAATATACCAGCTAATCCGGAACAGCCTCCAAGTTTTCTCCGCTTGATCATCTGTCATCCGCTGGGCCATAGTCCCCCCTCCCGTGAGAATGTTTTTCCGAGATGAAACAAATTCTCAACTATCCTGAGACCTGCCGAATTCAAGTTTCAATTCTATCACAAGGAATGCCGCAATTCAATCAGTTTTTCCTTGTCTGGCAAGCCTTTTTCACTGCTCCGGGAACATCTGTTCGAGACTTTCGGATGACGCCCGCCCATGTCGCACTCAGCCCGGAAGGTGGAATGAGGCACCCCCGGCACCAGAGTTCAATGAATGGAATGCCCTCGGGGGATTAAGAGAACAGTGAGAAACGTCGATTAATGGTTATAGAAGGGAGAATTGTTGTGACGACACAGTGTTGTGCGTGCCACAGGATCGTCAAAGATGGATCGTGGGTTGATGAGCCCCCCAAGGGGGCCGTTATCTCTCACACCTACTGTCCTGTGTGTGCCGATAAGTTCAGGCGAATCAATCGGTTAGGGCACCGCGGCCAATCCCTGCGCCGACGAACCGTAACCGCCGCCCCTGCCTGAGTTCCGGGATCTTTCCACCTTCCACGAACTGAGCCCAGACTGCGTCTGACGGATATCCGGTCTGGCTCACTCTCTACTGTTCCCGGTTCGGCAGGAACCTTACCCCAAGCGCCCGACAAGCTCTCGCCCTCCCCGGCTGAATACAGAAAAAGCGGCCGGAATGGCCTCATGGAGATCTTCCAGCCGCTCATCTGAAGAATGGATGTCTGAAATATAGGCCTCGGCCTCGTGAGTTTACTCAGCCTCCGCCTTCTCCGGCTTCTCCATCTCCTTCTCCTTCTGCAGGCGCTTCCTCAACAATTACGCGGGCATCGCGCATCATTACCGGATGCACCTCGCAAAAGTAGATGAAAGTACCCGTGTCGTTGAACTGATGGGTGAATGACTCGTTCTGCGCCAACCAAACCGACTGGAAGACGTTCCCGATATTGCCAGGATTGTCCGGATTCCCGCTGGTGGCGGTATGGGGAACGATATCCAGATTGATCCACCGGACCGTGTCCCCCTGCGTAATGGTAAGAGAATCCGGCTCGAATCCGAAATTCCTTATCAGGACATCTATCAGGCCTGCCTGTTGCTCTGGGGCGGGGCCGGGACATCCCAGGTGAAGCGCCAGACCTGCCAATGAGATAAATGAGACCGCTATGAGAAAGACTTTCTTATGTCTTGTTTCCGACAAGATACGCATGTATACCTCCTTGCTGCAGCGCAGCGTATGAGTTAAAGGGTCATCATGACCCTGGAACGAGTTGGCGAATCATCGCAAATATGCGCTGAAATTGCAATGAATTTTTTACGGTTTGCGCACTTCCCTTTTGAAGACTCGGTGTGCCCGACCGAAATGCCGGATTTTCTAAAACCAGGCTTGCCCAGTGGTTGGAAAACCGGCATAATCTAATCCTCACCCACTTTTGCGCGAATTTTTGAAGATACCCAAGAAACCTTTAATTTGGAGTGCAATTTAGCTCGTTACGTCGAGCGCAGAAGGAAAAGGAGCAACTAATGGCCCAAAATACTACTCTACCGAGTCGAACTATCCTTGAAGGAACCTCCCGCGCTGGCGCCCGCGCCATGCTGAAAGCGGTCGGATTCACCGACGAAGACCTGAAGAAGCCCCTTATTGGAGTCGCCAACACCTGGAACGAAATCGGCCCCTGTAATTTCCATCTTCGCGAACTGGGTGAAAAGGTGAAGGAGGGCGTTCGCGCGGCCGGGGGGACCCCAATCGAGTTCAACACGATAATGATCTCCGACGGTATCAGCATGGGTACCGAGGCCATGAAGGCCAGCCTCATCAGCCGGGAGGTCATTGCCGATTCCATTGAGCTTGTGGGTCGGGGCACCATTTTTGACGGTATGGTCGCCCTTTCCGGCTGCGACAAAACGATCCCCGGGACGGTACTTGCCCTGATCCGACTGGACATTCCCTCTTTGATGATCTATGGGGGGACCATTATGCCCGGCCATTATAAGGACAAGGATATCACCCTTGTCGACGTGTACGAGGGGATCGGAAAGTGTGCCTCGGGTTTGATGACCGAAGCGGAACTGGAAGCCATGGAAGATGTTGCATGTCCGGGGGCCGGCGCCTGCGGAGGGCAGTTCACAGCCAATACAATGGCCACGGCCTTCGAGATCATGGGGATTTGCCCCATGGGGAGCAATAGTGTTCCCGCGATCGATCCAAAGAAGGACGAGGTGGCCGTTAACGCCGGGAAACAGGTGATGGAGCTAATCAAGCGTGATATTCGACCCAGCCAGGTCGTATCCCGGGAATCCATTGAAAACGGTATTGCGTCCATCGCACTGACTGGAGGTTCCACAAACGGTGTGCTCCATTTCCTCGCGGTTGCTCGGGAATCAGGGATCCCGCTTTCGATCGATGACTTCGACCGGATCAGCGCCGGGACGCCGTTGCTGGGTGATTTGAAACCTGCTGGGGAATACACCGCCTATGATGTTTATAAGGCCGGGGGTATCGCTGTCGTGGCGAACCGGCTCCTGGAGGCGGGACTCCTCCACGAAGATTGCCTTACCGTCAGCGGACGGACTATCGGGCAGGAAGCCCGCGATGCGAAGGAAACTCCCGGCCAGAAGGTGATCCGGCCTCTTTCCGACCCGCTCCGGGAGACGGGGGGCCTGGTGATTCTTAAAGGGAGTCTTACGCCGGATGGAGCCGTGATCAAGGTAACCGGCATCAAGCAGAAGACTCACCGAGGTCCGGCGCGAGTGTTCGATTGCGAAGAGGATGCCCACGCGGCGATTGAAAAGGGAGAGATCAAACCGGGTGATGTGGTAGTCATCCGGTATGAGGGTCCCAAGGGAGGACCCGGCATGCGGGAAATGCTCGGTGTGACCGCCCTCATTGTGGGACGCGGATTGGGAGAGTCGGTCGCGTTGGTGACGGATGGACGGTTCTCCGGCGGAACGCGGGGTCTCATGATTGGACACGTCGCACCGGAGGCTGCCGATGGCGGTCCGATTGCCGCGCTTCAAGACGGCGATATGATTTCAATCGATATTGAGGCCAGAAAGCTCGATGTGGAGCTTTCGGAAGAGGAACTCAAGAAGCGGCTCGACGCGTGGCAGCCGCCTGCGCCTCGTTACACGAGTGGCGTCATGGCCAAGTATGCACGGCTGGTATCATGCGCGTCCGAAGGAGCCATTACGGGTTGAGAGCACTGCGCTAAGTTAGGCAGATTACCGCCCCGCATGCAGCGGGGCGACGGAACCTTCCATCCTCGGTTCCGTCATCCGCCTGTTCCGCCTGGGCAGGGTAGTATGGGCATACTTGCCTATGACCTGCAGGCGGGACGCCTGCGCTACCTTGGAGGACTCAGGACAGGTTCCTGCAGGCGGGACGCCTGCGCTACCTTGTCCGTCCAGGGCACGAACAGGTTGTTTTTCAGCAATCTGCGGGCAATCCAGAGGTAGGGCAGGGATCCGATGAGGATCAGAAGGGCGCCATTTACATAGAGAAAAGTTGTGCCTCCGGCGGTCAGGAGGATCCACCCTTCTCTGAATAGCACGCACCAGACGGCAAGCAGATAAGCGGTCCAGTTGAAGCGCACAAAACAGATCAGAACGATTGCTGCGATGCCCAGGCCTGCTTCAAAAAGGACCGTGCGAGCCATGATGGTGTCAATCGCTCTTATTCCGAACATCGCCCAGCCTGCCACACCAACCGCCGCCGCGATCCATGGGGCTGCGCGCGACTTGAACAGCCGGGTGATGAGACTGAATCCGACTACGGCAACCACCAACACCCCGACTAAATTCAACAGATTGTCTCCAAAAGCGTCCACAAGGGGAACGAAGTGAGTTATCCCCGCGGGCATTACGGGTTCGGGTGGCGTCGACCCGGTGAACGGCAATTTGTGAAGTATCCATTTCCCCGCGTTGCTCATTCCCCAATAGACGCCAATCAGGGCAAGTGACAAGACGCCTCCCTGGTACCAGAGAAGAAGGTTCTCCTTCCCGTTCCGGAGCGTTTTCCACCAGTCCTTCGGCTTTCCCAGCGCTGGCAGGGCCCTGGGCACCGCCGCTGCGCCAATGACGACCGCGAGCGCGGCCAGGATGCAGGCCGCGCCAATCTCTTCCAGGTGGGCGATCAAGAGGTTGGTCGTGAATAGTGTTTCACTGCCCTGTGGGTGCAACGAGTAAAGGTATCGGATATCGCTCCAACCGTTGGCGAGCTGAAGGAGCAAGAGTGCGCCCACGGCCCCGGCCGCGACACCGGCGCCCCGGAACGGAAGTTTCTTTTCCCTGAGATGGATGAAAAAGAGCGTTCCCGCATAGACCATCAGGAATCCTACCGCCAGGAAACCGGCGATGGAGAGAACCTGTTCCTTGGTTAGGGTTTCGGCCATCCGGCGGGCTGCGACCTCGGGGACATGGAATACTCGGAGTACCCGCCCCAGCCGGTTTCCCTGTACGGCGACGTGGTACCGTAACTCGAGCCCCTGGCCGTCCATGCCCAGGCGCCGCCACTCGAAGATGAAATCCCGTCTGGCTCGTCTCTGAAACGGCTTCTCCTGGATAAGATCCAATTCGGCGGGACCGACGCCGTACAGCTCGTTCACCGCCCGAAGGGCTATCTCCCGGGCTGCGTTGATGTCCAACTCTTCGCCAGGCGCATCGTCGGGAAGGGTGTGATCGAACATACTCACGTCTCCATCCGGGTTGAGGGCGACGCGGATGCGTTCAACTTCCTGCGGTCGGGCAAATCCCACATCCCACAAGAACGCGGGGATCTCGGATTTGCCCACGAACTCTTTGGCTCCATCGACCCCAGTTGTTTGAACGAGGTACCGGACGGCATTGTGATCGTAATTGGGCCGAACAGATATCCCAACGATCGTCTCCTCCGTGGGTATTCCGTGGAATTGGGCATAGTTTCTTGCCCGGGTAAGAATCTCCGCTCTGGAGCGAGTGAATTTTTTGCTTTCGTGGACCAGGAGAGAAGGGGTCCCCACTGCGAGGGCCATTCCCAGGACCGCGATCACCAAAGCCCAGATCACCTTCTTTTTCGAAAGTATCTCGAATCGGACAGGGGCCTCTTCTGAAGGAGGTTCGGGTGTGTGTGCGGGCGTTCCAAGCTCAGAAACGAATTCTTCCTCTGCCCTCTCCCCCACCTGGATCTCGGTTGTCGCGGGAACCAGTCTCCTGTACGTCGTCAGCAGAAGGGGGAGGAACATCAGGCCCATGACCAGAAGACCGGAGGCCCTGATCGTCCAGTTATCCGATTGCAGCAGAGTCTGGCTACCGAGCATCGCGTCGTAGACATAATGCTCTACCAGGACGACGACTAATCCGAACCGAATAAAGGCCCAGCCCAGGATGATGCCGACCACGGTGAGCTCGATCCCCCGGCAGTACTCAGGGGAGACGTCGTAACTCGAATGCATGAAGCCCCAGATAACGGCGGGAATCACAATGGCGATCGCATCGTTTCGAAACCACTTCCTCAAGAGAGAAATGGCAAAAAGGCGGAAGAAGAACTCTTCAGTGAATGTCGCCTGGAGTCCGAGTGTTAATGGGAATAGCCACGGCGCTTCCGTGGACAGGATATTGTTGAACGGAGAGTGAATTGGGCTGAAAACGCCGAGATGCTTCTGTCCCACCAGATAGAATCCTGTTACATAAGCCAGGTGGAGCGCCGCCAGGCAATAGCCGATCCAGATGACCTTTGAAAGATCCTTCCTTGAACGCGCCACGAAGAGATCTCCCGATCGTGGATAACGCGCGGGCCAGAGTTCCTGTGCCAGAGCGAGCCCGACAATCCCAATCAGGGCAACTGTTGTTCCGACCGTCAGGGCATCGGAAAAGGTGGAAAGGAAGACGTTGAGGACGAAGCTCCCCTCGGAGAGGTTAGTGTCGTAATAGAATCTGAATAGGGGCCAGAAGTTAAGCTGTTTGAGGACTGTAACGCCCATCAGGATCAATCCAATCCGGACGGGTGTTCCGCCCGGCAGTGATCCTTCCCGGAATCGCGCCAGCATTACCACGACGGCGGCTACCCAGAGGGCCACGTACGCCATCCTCGCGACCTGCCCCAGGAAAATGCGTGTGTGTTCCTTTTCGACTCGCCCCCGCAGCCATTCATCGGGCGGTTTCAGGGTTTCGCTGTATCGGATGATCTGGTCGCCGGCCACGGTGCATTGGATCCGGAAAGAGGCTTCTTCCGGCTTGAAGTCCTGCCGTTCCCAAATGAATTCGTAGTCAACTCGTGCAGGTCGCTGAGTCGCCGAAGGAGAAACGAGATTCAGGTCTGAAAAATCACCTGGGTAGCGTTCTGAGGCAAACTCCCGGGCCAGGTTGAGGGCTGCTTCCATTCCGAGCGAAGGACGGGGCTCTTCCTCCGGAATGGCGTGCGCGAAACCGACTAGCCGCCCGTTTGGGCTGACCCGCACTTCGAGTTCTTCCCTGTCGAGGGGACGAAACCATCGGACGGCCCAATACCAGGCGGTCAACTCCTCGCGGAACATCCGGTTTGCTTCCTTGATCCCCACGGTTTGCTGGAGGTAGACCGAGGCTTCTCGATCGGATCCGCTCTGACTGAAAATGACTGCGGACTCCTTGTTTTCCAGGGAGATTCCCTGCGAGGAGGCGAAGTCTTCCGCAATCTGTTGGGCCTGGGTAGCGGTTATCTCGAGATCGATCGCCGCGGTGGGCGAAGACTCGTCGTAGAAGCGGATGAAGAATCCCAGTCCCAGTATGCCCAGGAGGGTGAACAAGACGATTGTCCGGGACGAAATAGAGGCTTCAGTTTGCGGCGGGTTGGGAGAAGGAGAGGCGGGTTGGGAAATCTCAGTCAATCGGATTATCGCTTGCCGTCGGCGATATTGAGGCCCATTCGATCGCGGACCTCGGCCATGGTGTGCGAGGCGACGACCCGCGCGCGGGAAGCTCCCTGGGAAAGGACCTCCAGGGCAATGCCGGGTTTCTGCTCCAGTTCTTTCCGCGTTTCTCGGAATGGCTCTGCGAAGGAATTGATTCGTTCGGCCAGAAGCTTCTTGCAGTCCACGCATCCGATCTCGGCGGCGCGGCATTCTTTCTCGATTCGCGGGACTTCGTCAGGGGTGAAGATCTTGTGGAGGTTGAAAACGTTGCAGACCTCGGGGCGGCCTGGGTCGTTACGGTAACGCCGCTGCGGGTCGGTGACCATTCCGGTGACCTTTTTCTCCAACTGGGGCGGTTCGAGGAAGATTTCGATGGTATTGCCGGCGGTTTTGGACATCTTTTTCTGACCGTCGGTCCCGAGAATCATCGCCGTGTGTTCCATCACCAAGCTTTGGGGTTCGGGAAAGATCTCGCCATAGCGGCGATTGAAGGATCGAGTGATCTCTCGGGTCAGCTCCAGATGGGCGAGTTGGTCCTTTCCGACCGGGACGAATTCCGCCTTGTAGATGAGGATATCCGCCGCCATCAGAATCGGGTAGTTGAGCAGTCCCAAGTTCACATCATCCGGCTGGAGCTCCATTTTTTCCTTGTAGCTCGGTGTTCGCTCAGCCCAGGAGACCGGGGTCACCGTGGAGAGGAGCCAGGCCAGTTCTGTATGGGCCGGGATGTCCGATTGTTTGATCAGGGTGCACTTGTCGGGGTCCAAACCCAATGCGAGGTAGTCCAGGACGAAGTCGTGGGTGAGCCTTTTGAGTTCCTCGCCGTTGTGCAGGCTCGTCAGGGCGTGATAATCGACGATCCCGTAGATCGCGTCATATTCCTCTTGCAGTTCGAGGAACTGACGGATCGCGCCCAGATAGTTCCCCAGGTGCATCCCTCCTGTTGGCCGGAGGCCGCTGAAGACTTTTTTCTTTTTCTGTGTCATGGGCTTGAGGTCACTGAGATCATGTTGTCCTGATTTCTCCGGCCCGAATTCCTACGGTTGGACAGGGGCCGGCTCTCTCCAAAGCGACAGGTCGATGTTGTCGAACAGTCGATCTTTGCTCTCGATGCCTGCCAGTTTGGATATTTCTTCATCGGACGCTTCGCCGCCTTCGGCCAGCTTCGTAGCCAGCCCGTCAAGCCAGTCGAAATCCTCTTTATGTTCGTGGAATCTGGCTTCGGCGTAATCCTGCGCATGCCGGGTGGTAATCAGGAACTGCCAATCCGAGCTCTCCAGGAGCAAGAGCTCCCTGGCCATCTGCTTCGCGACGCGCCGAAAGAGCGGGTCCTCCGATTCGAGGGCCTGGCCGGCGGTCTCGACCATCCTTCGTTCCGCATAGTGGACAGCCCGCCATGTCCACCGGGTATCGACGTTATCCCACACATCGTCCCTGCCGCCCCAGCCCCACGATCCGGCCGGGAGCTGCACCAATTGTTCGGGAGGCATCTTCTCGATTGCCTCTGAGGCGGTCATCAACTCGAAGGATTCTTCCTCGCGGCAGCGCACAAGGACTTCGGCCAGCCATTGCGGCCCTTCGAACCACCAGTGCCCGAAAAGCTCCGCGTCAAACGGGGCGCACAAGATGCCCGGCTTCCCCGTTTGATCGAAGTGCTCGGCCAGCTTCTCCCGAATTGACTGCACGAAATGACTCGCGTGGTCGCGGATGCGGTCCCGTGTGGCATCGGGATGGTATTCTTCCTTCTGTCCCAAGTCAACCTGAGTCGAGGTGACTCTCCAATACCGGAGTCCGCCCGGGTGTTTCTTCTTGTGGAACTCGAGATAGTTCGCATCACCCGGATATCCTTCGTCGCGGCTCCAGACCTGGAGTCCGGATAGAGGATCCCGCACAAGGGCAGTCGCTGCCGGGTCGAAAGCCGAATCGGCTACGTAGTAGGCCCTGTAAGCATCTTCAATAATCGGCTCGGGTCTCTTGCGATTCTGAAGATCAATGGCTATCTCCCCCTGCAGGCCATGGGGATAGTAGGCCTCCGGCGGACTTTCTTTTTCCCTCAGGTGGCTTTCCGCAATGAAATACTGGATACCGGATTCCCTCACAAACTCTTCCAGTCCGGAACGCTCGACGGTCCTCGCGGTCGACGGGCTTGTCCATTCTCCGCCGGGACGGTAAGCGCACTCAGGCAGCCACACGCCGCGCGGTTTCCTTCCGAAGGAACGAACATAGGAGGCGATCCCGATCTCGAACTGCGCGCGGATGCAGATATCTTCCGCGAGGAGCGGCAGGTAAGCGTGGGTCGCGGCTGACGTGAGGAGTTCGACAGCCCCTTGATCCTGAAGGGAGCGGAATGCGCCGACGATGTCGCCCTGGTATTTCTCCTGAAAATCGTGCAGCCGGTCCAGATAGAAATCGCGCCAGAACTTGCCGAGGCCGGCCAGGTGGAGGTCTTCATTCTTGGTGAATTCATCGACGTCCTTGCCGGCCGCCTCAATCTTCATCCGAAGGTAGCCGAGGAACTCCTCCTTGAAAACGGAGTTGGACAATTGCTCCGCAAGGACCGGGACGATCCCTATGGTGAGCTTGGGCAATTGCCCCAGGGAAGCCAGGCGGTTCAGGACATTCAGAATCGGAAGATAGGATTCAGCGGCGGCCTCGTTCAGCCAGTCCATTCCGTGGGGCCATCGGCCATGGTTAATTACGTAAGGAATATGAGAATGAAGTACGAATACCAGCGCGCCGTGGGGTTTCATTTTCACTCCTCTGGCGTCAGTTTGGGAGGCTTTCTCCTGTTTCCGGCAGGAGAAGCACCGCTTCTCAGAAACTTTGATTTTATGCCACCCCCCATGCCAAGTCAATCAGCCAGCATCTCAATATAGCAGGAAGAGGCTTTTTTGAAGTGGTGAAACGGTGTGCGTTTCGCTATTCTATGGCGGGTTGCAGGCAGGCGCGAGTATTGAGGTTGGATTCTTGGGAGAACGGTATGAGATCTGACGCAACAGCGGCCAATTCAGATTCTTTCGCTTCGATCCCCCGCCATTCGTGGTTTGATTACCGGGAATTGCTGCGGAACTTCGTCGTGCGGGACCTGAAGGTCCGCTATAAGCATTCTGCGCTTGGATTTCTGTGGTCCTTGTTGAGCCCGCTTTTGCTGATGGTCGTGCTGTCGGTAGTGTTCTCGCGGTTCGTGAAGTTTGATGTCGGCGGGCATACGTACCCTGCATTTCTGATCTGCGGTCTTTTTCCGTGGATCTTCTTTTCCACGACTGCGACGATGTCCTGCAGCGTTATTTTCGAAAATGCCAACCTGGTGAAGAAGATCTATTTTCCCCGTGAGCTCCTCCCCACCGCGACACTACTTGGAGGACTGATCCACTTTCTCCTTTCACTCTGCGCCATGATTCCGGTGCTGCTCTATTTCGGAGAAGGCTTGAAACCAACCTATGTGCTGGTTCCGGCGCTCGTCATCATTCAGACGGTTTTTGTCTGGGGAGGAGCGATGCTTTTCGCCGGCTCCACAGTGGTGTTCAGAGACATTCGGCACATCCTGGAGGTCTTGCTTGCTGCATGGTTTTATCTGACGCCCGTGATCTACCCAATGAGGCTGGCGCAGGAAAACCTTTCGCCCACTTTATTCAAGTTGTATTCCCTGGGAAATCCGATGACCCTGATGGTCTCAATCTACCAGGACCTGGTTCTTTACGGCAGTTGGGGCAGCGGTCAAGCGTGGATTCTCTCCGCACTGTGGGCCGTGGCAGCGGCGGTCGTTGGATTGACTGTCTTTCGTGTGACTAAGCGGCGATTTGTGGAATTGATATGAACGCGATTGAGGTTGACCACATCTCGAAAAGATATCGGCTTTTCCACGATCGGCCGACGACGCTGAAGGAATCGGCATTGCGCCTGATCCGGGGCGGCGGCCGGGAATCGGAAGAATTCTGGGCACTCAAAGACGTTTCGTTCGGGGTGCGGCCGGGAGAGAGCGTGGGTCTGATCGGCGAGAACGGCTCCGGCAAGACCACTCTATTCAAGCTGATCGCGAAAATCCTCGATCCGGATGAGGGATCGATCCGTGTTAACGGCAAGGTTTCGTCCCTGCTCGAACTTGGGGCGGGGTTCCACCCGGAACTGACCGGCAGGGAAAATGTTTATCTGTATTGTTCCATCCTTGGGCTCAAGCGGGAGCGCGTGCACCGGATTTTCGACGACATTGTCTCTTTCGCCGGATTGGAGCGGTTTATTGATACCCCGCTGCGGAGTTATTCCTCCGGGATGCATATGCGGCTCGGATTTGCCTGCGCCATCCACGTGGATCCGGAAATTCTCCTGGTCGACGAGGTCCTGGCGGTGGGCGATATCGCTTTCCAGAAGAAGTGCTTCGGGGTGATTGAAGACTTCATCCGGCGCGGGAAGACCATTTTCCTGGTGACGCACGATATGAGTGAGGTGAAGCGGGTTTGCAGGCGGACTTTGGTGCTCCATGAGGGCCGGCTCGTATTTGAAGGCAGTACTCCGGAGGCCGTGGATACCTATGTCAGAATGCTGGAAGAGAAAGCCGAGGCGGCGACGCGAAAGGGCGGAGAGACAACGGCCATTCCCTACGGATACGCCCCGGGGAAAGTCGGAACACGAGAAATAATGATCACCCAGGTCGATATCCTGGACGGCGCAGGAGTGTCGAAAGAGTCCTTCCTCGTCGGAGAGACGATGCGCATTCGGATCGGTTACCGGGCGGGCAAGCGGATTGAGGGCCCTGTTTTCGGTCTTGCCATTCATCGGCGGGACGGCCTCCACATGATCGGCCCAAACACCAAAGAGCATGGACCGGGAATCGACCTGGTGGAACCTGGTGAGGGAGAAGTCGAATTTGAGATCCGGGAAATCCCATTTGCGTCGGGCGATTACGAGGTGACGGTGGCCGTGCACGATTCGAATATCCATGTCGCGTTCGACTATCACACGAGGTTGTACCGGTTCAAAGTGGTGTCGGACGAGGGCAAGATGGACCGGGGGGCTGTGCTGGATGTGCAAGGGAACTGGCGGATCGAATCCCGGGCGGGTGAGGTAGCTGATTGAATTTCGCTGGGGGAATCCCTAGAATGGGGCGGTTTTTATGGCCTATGACGGGAGATTGCTCCCGATTCTTTTTTGAGTTCGAGTCTGGAGGGAAGCAATGGCAGCAGTTGATACAAAGGCGTTGAAAGGCGAATGGGCGCTGATCTTAGGCGCTTCGAGCGGTTTCGGCGCGGCAACCGGCCTTTCCCTGGCGAAAACCAATGGGATGAACATCTTCGGAGTCCATCTGGACCGGAAGGCGACCCTGTCCAACGCTGAGCAAGCACAGCAAGAAATCAAGAATGTGGGCTGCGAAGCAGTCTTTTTCAATATGAATGCGGCCGACGAGGCAAAAAGGAAGGACGCAATCGGCTCAATGAAAGAACGCGCGGGAGACAAGGGGGTCCGGCTGCTGCTTCATTCTCTTGCCTTTGGAAGCCTCAAGCCGTTAGTTGCAGATGACCCCAAGGAAACCGTGACAAAGGCCCAAATGGACATGACCGTGGACGTGATGGCCCACAGTCTGGTGTATTGGGTGCAGGATCTATATGCCGAGGGAATGCTGAAAGAGGGCGGCCGCGTTCTTGCCATGACCAGTGCTGGAGGCGAACGGGTTTTCAAGAATTACGGTCCTGTTTCGGCTGCAAAGGCCTCTCTCGAGTCCCACTGCCGTCAATTGGCGCTCGAACTGGCCCCAAAACGCATCGCAGTCAATGCAATTCGCGCCGGAGTCACGGATACGCCGGCGCTCCGGAAGATTCCCGGCCATGAGCACATGGTGGAGATGGCATCGATCAAGAATCCGAGCGGCCGGTTGACGACGCCGGAAGACGTGGCCGACGCCATTGCGGTCTTGGCCCTTCCAAACACCTATTGGCTGACAGGGAATGTCATCAACGTGGACGGCGGCGAATTCGTGGTGGAGTAAACGATGATCGCACAGATCATAGGCGAACTGATTTCTCTGGATGAGGGGAAAGCTGTTGTTCAAATCGACAGCATCGCCTACGAGCTCCTCGTGCCGGCGTCTCTTTCCACACGGCTTCTTGGCCACATTGGGAGGCAGGTCACGTTTCATACGCTTCAATTCCTGGAAGGGGCCTCCGGTGGAGGCACCCTGGTGCCTCGGCTCGTCGGATTTTTCAGTGTTAATGACCGGGATTTCTTCTTGCGATTCATCTCCGTTCAGGGGATTGGATACAAGGCAGGACTGAAGGCGTTGTCCGCTTCTGTTTCTGAGATGGCTTCGGCCATCGAGCGGGGGGACGAAAGAAAGCTTGCCTCCCTTCCCGGGATTGGAAAGCGAACGGCGGCGAAAATCATCGCCGAACTGAAGGGGAAAGTGGGCCGGTTCGCTTTGATAGAAATGGCCGCGGAACCTCAGGAAGAGGCTGGTGTTTCCGAAACCCCGGAGTTTGTTGTGGAATCGCTTCAGATTCTGGATCAAATGGAGTATCGAGCCGAGGAATCGCGGCGAATGATCGCAGAAGTGCTGAAAGATAATCCTAAAATCGATACGGCAGAAGAACTCGTCCAGGCAATTTTCAAGAAACAATCGGTGTCCCATGTCCGTCCGGCAGCGAGTCATTGAAGGGAAAGCACACTCTCCCCAGGAAGACGATCTGAATCGCGGGCTGCGTCCGCAGACTTTGGGAGAGGTGATCGGCTGCGAGAATCTTCGGGACCGTCTCGGGGTCTCTATTCAGGCCGCCAAGCAGCGGGGTGAACCGCTGGAGCACATCCTCTTTTACGGCCCTCCGGGCCTTGGAAAGACGATGTTCGCCCATGCCATCGCCAATGAGATGGAAACCCGGATCGTTGTCGCTTCGGGGCCCACGTTGGAGCGGATTGGCGACTTGATGGGGATCCTGACGAGTCTCCAGCGGGGTGATGTGTTTTTTATCGATGAGGTTCATCGCTTGCCGCGAGCTGTTGAGGAGTTCTGCTACCCGGCGATGGAAGATTTCCGGGTGGATTTCGTGGTGGACCGGGGCGCTTTCGCGAAGACGATCAATATCCCTCTGAAACCGTTCACGCTGATCGGGGCAACGACCCGGGCAGGGAGACTGACGGGCCCGCTACGGGACCGGTTCGGGATTGTCCATCATCTCGATTTTTATTCGGAGGCGGAATTGGCCCAGATTGTCCACCGGTCGGCGGGCCTGCTGAGCACTCAGATCAACGATGAGGCGTGCCAGGAGATCGCTTCCCGATCCCGCGGCACGGCCCGCGTCGCCAACCGGCTCCTGCGGCGAGCGCGGGATTACGCCCAGGTTGAGGGGAAAGACCTCATCGTGCGGGAATCGGCCGCTGATTCGCTGACCCGCGAGGGCGTGGATTCCCGCGGTCTGGATGAACTGGATTGGAAGTATTTGGAGACAATCATCGACTTTTACGATGGCGGTCCCGTGGGAATCGAGGCGATTTCCGCGACCCTTCGAGAGGACACCGAGACTCTCGAAGAGAAAGTGGAGCCGTACCTGTTGCGGATGAATTTCGTCCAGCGAAGTCGAAAAGGACGTGTCGCAACACCTGCCGCCTACGAACATCTGGGTAAGAAACCGAAACCGCAATCTCAAACTAATATGTTCGATGAGGGATGACGTCCCGAAAAACACCTGCCACACGGAACCCCGGCGATTCGCCGGATTTCCTGTCGCTTTCAGCCTACGATTATCATCTGCCTCCGGAGAGAATCGCTCAGCACCCTCTGGACAGGCGCGATGCCTCCCGTCTGCTTGTTTTGAACCGATCGGATCAGTCGATACATCACGGCCATTTCCGGGATTTGCCCGGTCTTCTTGAGCCGAGCGACCTCCTTGTTCTCAACAACACACGGGTCATTCCTGCCCGGTTCCGGGGCATCCGGGAAACGGGCGGGAAAGCGGAGCTGCTTCTGCTCCGCGAGGAAAGCGAGCAGGTGTGGGAGTGTCTCGCGAAACCGGCAAAGTCTCTGCAGGCCGGGAAGCGGATCTTGTTTGGTAATGAGGGGTGCGCTGCTGAGATTCTTGAGGTTCGAAAAGAGGGAAGACGCCTTGTCCGATTCCATGGGCCGGAAATGGCGAGGTGGTTCTCGGAGATCGGGGAGTCTCCCCTGCCTCCGTATATCCGGCGTCCGTCGCCGAACGGGCGTGACCGGACCTGGTATCAGACGTTGTACGCGAGCGAAGAGGGCGCGATCGCCGCACCGACCGCCGGGCTGCATTTTACAGAAGAAGTATTCCAGCAGCTTGACACAGCGGGAATCGAGAGGGTCGAGATCACTCTTCACATTGGACCGGGAACCTTCAGGCCGATCCGGTCGAAGTCCGTGAAGAATCACAAGTTCGATGCAGAGTTCTTTCATATTTCTGAAGATATCTTCAGGAAGCTCAAGGAGGCGAATGGACAGGGTCGGAGAGTTGTCGCTGTCGGAACATCAACGACGCGGGCGCTGGAATCCATCGCCCGAATGGAATCGCCTAGCGGGGCCGTCTCCGGTTGGACCGAACTCTTCATCTATCCGCCTTTTGAGTTTCGGTGGGTTCGGGGCCTGGTGACCAATTTTCATCTGCCCCGGAGTTCTCTCCTGATGCTGGTGTCGGCGCTTGCAGGGCGGGAATTAATCTTGCGCGCGTATGAGGAGGCGGTGCGGGAAGGGTATCGGTTTTACAGTTATGGGGATGCGATGTTGATCCTCTAAGTACAGCTCCCTAGAGATAGGTAAACAAACAACGGAGCGTCGGTTTTGGTTCATTGTTGCCCCGAAGGGGCAAACGTGAGTAGCCGGGGGTGGAGTCCGCCGCGGCGGACGGAACCCCCGGTAAGTATCCCGATTATTCTTCCCGCCCCGGAGGGGCGGACGCACACGATGGAGTGTCATGAGCAATAACCTCGGCAATAACGGTCTCGTGCGCCCCTCCGGGGCGCGGGAAGGGATGCATCGTGCACCTGGGGTTTCGTTCGCCTGGGGCGAACTACACCCCAGGCTACTTGCGTACGCCCCTTCGGGGCGGTCGAACCGCTTAAGACATCCCTTGGAGCACATTCTCGTCACATTCACAACGGTTTGTACACTCATCTGTGCGGAACTGTACTAAAGAAGGACGAAGAGCGAAGGAAGAAGGGCGAAGGAAGAATGGAGTTTAGGGTTCAAGCGAGGAGTTCGGAATGTGCGGCGAGGGTGGCAACGCTGGAGACGCCGCACGGGACGATTGAGACGCCGAGTTTCATGCCCGTTGGCACGCAGGGAAGCGTCAAGGCGATGACTTCGGCCGAGCTGCGTCGGATCGGCACCCAGATCCTGCTCGGAAACACCTATCACCTCTACCTTCGTCCGGGACACGAGGTGATTCGCGAGGCGGGCGGGCTTCACGGTTTCATGAACTGGGATGGACCGATCTTGACGGACAGTGGCGGGTTTCAGGTATACAGCCTGGCGGCTTTGCGGAAGATCACGGATGACGGCGTGGAATTCCAGTCTCATCTGGACGGCAGCCTTCACTGTCTGACGCCACGGCTGTGCATGGAGATTCAGGGAGCGCTCGGCTCCGACATTATCATGGCCCTGGACGAGTGTCCCCCGCATCCTTCCCCCCGGGAGCATCTCGAGCAGGCTGTCGAACGAACCATTTGCTGGGCTCGGAAGTGCCAATCTGCCGTCACAAGAGACGACCAAGCCCTGTTCGCTATCTCGCAGGGTGGAACCGACCCTGGGCTCCGCTCGAAGTGCAATGAGAAGCTGGTGGAAATGGACTTTCCAGGCTATGCGATCGGTGGGCTGGCTGTTGGGGAGACGCCGGAGAAGCGGTTCGAAACGATTGAGTACGTAGTTCCGGAACTTCCTGAGAACAAACCCCGGTATCTGATGGGTTCCGGGCCGCCCGAGGAGATATTCGAAATCGTTGAGAGGGGAATCGACCTCTTCGATTGTGTCATGCCGACGCGAAATGCGCGAAACGGCTCGCTTTTCACCCACTTCGGGCCGGTGTCTATCAAGCAGGCGCGGTATGAAAGGGATTTTCGGCCCTTGGATGGAGATTGCCAATGCGAAACCTGTCGAGAATACACGCGCGCCTATCTTCGCCATCTATTCAAGTCAAATGAGATTCTGGGCATTCGGCTGAACACTTTACACAACCTTTTTTTCGTGTTAGAGTTGTGCGCTCAGATCCGGGACGCCATACAGCGTGACCGGTTTCTTCAATTTAAGGACGAGTTTCTGGAGCGTTACCGCTCGAATCCCGTCGATTAGCTGATTTCCAATTGTCAATGTATGGGGGTAATTCTCGTGTTTGAATCCACAGCTTTCGCCCAGGATCCAACAGGCGGAGGGGGATCGTCACCTTTCGGCTCGTTTGCTCCTCTGATTCTGATCGGTGTCATTTTCTGGTTCCTGCTCATCCGGCCGCAGAAGAAGAAGCAGGAAAAGCACCGTGAAATGCTCAATAACCTGAAGAAAGGGGACCGTGTGATAACAAATGGCGGTCTCTTCGGGACGGTGATTGGCCTCAGTGAAAGGAAAATCGTCCTCCGGGTGGCGGAGAACGTGAAGATGGAATTCACGCGGAGCGCTGTTCAGGGGCTCGCAAGCGAGGCCGAGAAGCCTTCCGGAAAAGAGGAGAAGGACGAAAGAGCGGAAGATTCATGATCTGTGACAGGTCCTCTCGGAAACCGAGAATCCTTCCCCACCCTTTTGGATCTCCACCAACCAGACGTGCGGCCTCAAGCCTGGACGTCCACGACCTGTCCTTTCGTGGCCGATTCGATGAGTTTGAGGGCGGCCTGCCCCTGGCCTAGAATCACCTCGACAGTCTTCCGGACGGCCGCAGCCTGGAAACTGACCTCCAGCTGAACGGATTGGACATTGGCCACCGACTGGGCGGAGCCAGAAATCGCACTTGGCCCTACCATTCCTATCTCCTTCCTGGACGAAACATACAATTCCTCTACTTATTATACTCCTGACTGCCCTGAAACTGCAAATCAGCAGCACGAAATCCTTCGCTGATGCTCCTTCCAGGGCGTTGATGCATTTGGTCAGCAATCCCTTGTAAATTCTTTAGTTTGCCCCATTTAAGGCCATTTGATATAATCTCGAAGTCCCTGAGTTTGCGAGATCTTGAACCAAGCTGTTTCAAATTGAGACCTACCCAACATGAGTGATTCATTTACAGTCGATTCGGCGCGCCGGATGATTGAGCCCAGGCCCCGAGATGCCCATAAGGGGAATTTTGGGCATCTTCTGGTCATTGGCGGCTCGCCCGGGATGTCGGGAGCCCCGTTCCTGGTATCCGAGGGAGCCTTACGGGTTGGAGTCGGCCTCTGCACGGTTGGGGTTCCCGAATCCATCGCCCCGGTGCTCGAGATAAAGACCGCCGAGGCCATGACATTGTGGCTCTCTTCCGGGGAGGGGGGCCACCTGGTCGAGGTTGCGGTTGATGAGTGTCTCGAATTCCTTCAAAGAGCGGACGGCTACGTGCTGGGGCCCGGGATTCGTACACGTCCGGAAACTGTTGAGTTCGTAGGACGATTCCTCGAAGGGGTAGGCAAGCCGGGCCTCATCGACGCGGATGGGCTGAACTGTCTGGCGGAGCTTGGGGCACAGGCGGTCTCCGAGCTTGTGGGCGGCAAATCGGGTCTTATCCTCACGCCTCATCCAGGAGAGATGGCGCGCCTTATTGGGAAAGAGACCCGCGAAATCCAAGAGGCCAGGGAGGAGACAACTTGCGTCCTCGCTCAGGAACTGGGTGTGGTGGTGGTTCTGAAGGGGTGGCAGACCGTTGTGGCCGGCCCCGAGGGCGATGTGACCGTCAACTCCACCGGAAATCCGGGAATGGCGAAGGGGGGCAGCGGGGACGTGCTGGCCGGAATGATCGGTGGGCTGCTCGTTCAGGGAAAAACGCCGGAAGACGCCGCACGGTTAGGGATCTTCCTTCACGGTATGGCCGGGGACCTGGCAGCAGAGGAGTTGACCGAGCCGGGAATGACGGTTTCGGACCTGGTTGAATGGATTCCAGAAGCCTGGACACAGGTGATAGGGGAGTAGAATCGGTTTTTGCCCGCCAATGAGAAAAGCGACCAAGAAATTAACTGTCGAGAAACTCGGCGAATGGGGTGTGATTGAACGCCTGACCAGCGGCCTCCGCAAGGTTCGCAAGGTCGAGCTGGATATCGGGGATGATGCGGCGATTTTCGATCTGGGTGGTGGGAAGCGAATCGCTGCGACCACCGATATGCTGGTGGAAGGGGTGCATTTCCGGCGAAAGTTATCGATGCCTTATGAGATCGGGTGGAGGGCAATGGCGTCGGGGCTGAGCGATCTGGCGGCCATGGGAGCGACGCCGACATTCGCCCTCGTCTCGCTTGGATTGCCGGAGGGAACTTTGCTCCAGTTTGCTGAGGAAGTCTATTCCGGCATCGGTGATATCGGACAGATATTTTATGCGGCTGTGATCGGGGGGGATACGGTGCGTTCCCCTCGTGGAGCCATAATATCGGTTTCCATGATCGGCGAGATTCGCCAGCGCCGATACCTGACCCGGTCCGGCGCGAAGCAGGGCGATGCGATTATTGTAAGCGGTTTTCCGGGCGCGTCGGGCGCTGGACTGGAGCTGCTTCGCGATTCGCGGAGTCCCGCTGCGATCCGGAAGAAGTTTCCATCTCTTGCCGGAGCTCACAATCGGCCTTACCCGCGGGTGGATGAGGGGCTTTTTCTCGCAGAACATCCGGCTGTTCACGCAGCTATCGACATCAGTGACGGAATTGCTTCCGAGATTCACCACATTTGCCGGGCCAGCGGAATGGGAGGATTGCTGGATAGCGCGGCGTTCCCTTATTCCGATGAAATGAAAGCGGTGGCGGGACGATCCAAAGGGCGGCTGGAAAGGTGGGCGTTGGAAGGCGGGGAAGATTGCGAGCTCTTGTTCACGGTGGATGAGAAACGCCTTTCCGATTTCCTGGATTCCTGGAAGAAAGAGTTCGTAACGCCGTGCACTCCAATCGGGCGTATCGAGTCCGCAGAAAAGGGAGTTCGGATCCGCACGGGGCGCAGGATGCGGGAGCTTCCCCCCGCCGGCTATGATCACTTTCGGGAAGCTCCGACCCGATCCAATCGAAAGAAGACAACCCGAAAATGATCCAGCCAATCGACAGTGCGCAGGAAGCGGACGATTCCACCGAGACGCCAAGGCTCGCGCCCTTGAGTGTTGCGGAACTCATTGACGGGGGGATAACGCTCTATCGAAGAAACTTCAGCCTGCTGTTTCTTATTTCACTCCTGGTCACCTCCGTGACGTACTTTGTTTCGTTACTAATGTACGCGTTTATCAACGCATTCACGGGAGGAATCTCGGGATCTGCGGGTACCGCGCTGCTGATACTTGCATTTGTCGTATACTGGCTTCTGGTCATGCTGGTCCTGTTCGCGGGTCTAATGATTCAAATAGGGGCGACACTGCGCGCAGTTTCAGAGCGCTACTTCGGCCACCCCTCCACGATTATGAGCTCAATCCGGTTTACGTTGGGAAAATTCTGGAATTTGCTGGGTGCCACGGTCTTGGAAGTCCTGATTTTTATTGCCGCTTCGATAGCAAGCATGTTGATTTTTATCTTTCTCCTGGTCGGCCTGTCAATGATAGCGGCGGGTCTAAGCGACAGCATTGCGGCCGTCTATATCTCCATCTACGGCTTCTTGCTGGTTGTTTTCATCGCTTCCGCTCCCTTCCTGATCGTATTCCTGGGCCTGCTGTTTGTTTCTCCCGCAGTCGTTCTCGAGGGGGCAGGACCTTTCGAAGCCATCCGCCGTTCCTGGAGGTTGGTGTATGTCCTCACGGACCGAGGATGGGTGCGCAACAATGCGGTTCGCGCGACCGTGGTCCTCACCGTTGTTTCCGCCTTGGGTTTTTCTATGGCCATGGTGCAAGCGATTCCCGCTTGGGCTGTCATGATATACACCTCGTTGAAATACCATGACGAGATTAATCCATTTCTCATGCAAGGTGGCTTCGGCACTCTTGCGCAGGTATTGATCGGGACATGTTCGCTTATTGTTCAATCAGCATGGACACCCGCATGGGTCTGCATCATCACCCTCTTTTACTATGATCTCCGCGTCCGACGGGAGGGACTGGACCTGGAGCTGCGCCGCAGGAAACTTGAGCGTTTGGTCCGCATTAAGGAAGCTACAGCCTGATGCGAACGACGGAGAGTAGTTATTGAGAACTGCATTTTCAATGGAACTTTTCTTGTCAGAGGTAAGTCCGACGGCTCAGCGGGAGCTTCGCCCTCCCATGCCGCATCGAACAAAGGATCGAGGGAGGGCGAGAGCTTGTCCTGAGCCTGCCGAAGGGCGGACGGAACCCGGGAACTAAGGCGCGCCCCCCTCCTCCGCCCCGGAGGGGTGGACGCACAGGATGGAGTGTCATGAGCAATAACCTCCGCAAGAAGGGTCTCGTGCGCCCCTTCGGGGCGCGGGAAGGGATGCATCGTGGACCTGGGGTTTCGTTCGCCGGGGCGGGACTCCACCCCAGGCTACTTGCGTGCGCCCCTTCGGGGCGGTACTTTCTTTCTCAGAAGGTAGGATGGGGCTTGCCCCATGCCGTTACTTAGAACCTCTAACAGAATGAGCCACAGAGCACACAGAGGTCACAGAGAAATGAAGATTTCCTAAGAAAAACCCTCGGTGCCCTCGGTGCCCTCTGTGGCAAAGCTCTTTTTGTTATAAGCTTTTAGTAGGTTGATCAGCACGGAACAATACATCTGAATAGGAAGGAGGAAGCCGTGTCGAAAGAGAGATTCTCCGGATCGATGGTGGCCCTCTGTACTCCATTCGAGAATGGAGAAGTGAGTGAGTCGAAACTGAAAGAGTTGGTTGAGTTTCAAATCAAGAATGGGACGTCTGCCATCGTGGCTGTGGGAACGACAGGTGAGTCGCCGACCCTGAGTCACGACGAACACAAACGCGTCATAGAGGTGGCTGTCGAAGCAACCGCGGGGCGAATTCCAGTTATTGCGGGGACCGGTTCGAACAGCACGAGTGAGGCCGTCGACCTGACGAAACATGCCAAGGAAGTGGGCTCCGACGGTGCGTTGATGGTGTGTCCGTACTACAACAAACCGACGCAGGCAGGGATGATCGCTCATTTCAGAAAGGTTGCCGATTCTGTCGATATCCCGATCATTCTGTACAACATTCCCGGGCGATGCGCGGTGAATTTGCTGCCTGCAAGCATCGTTGAGTTGTCGAAGCATCCCAATATTATCGGTGTCAAGGAAGCGACAGGGAACATGGACCAGTCCAGCGAGATTCTGGCCGAATCGGACATGATTGTGTTGTCGGGAGACGACTCGTTGACCCTTCCTCTCATGGCGATCGGCGCTAAGGGAGTCATTTCTGTTGCGGCGAACATCGTCCCGAAAAAGGTGGCGACCCTGTGTCGGGCAGCACTGGACGGGAATTTTGGGGAAGCCCGGAAGCATCACCTGGGGCTATACCCTCTTTGCAGGGCGATGTTCCTCGAAACGAATCCGATTCCTGTGAAGGCGGCGATGGGGATGATGGGTTTGTGTTCTCCGGAGGTGCGGCTGCCGCTATGTGAAATGACGGCGGCAAATCAGGAGAAACTGAGAGCCGAACTGAAAGTTTTGGGTCTGATTTCATAGGCCAATGGGGGGTCGAATGATTAAGTTAACCATTTGCGGTGCTGAGGGGAAAATGGGAAACCGGATCCTGTCCCTGGCTGAGGAGGATCCGGATTTCGAGGTGGCGGCGGCCCTGGAACGTGCGGACCATCCGGACTTGGGAAAAGAATATCCGGGTGGAGCGCGTTTGACTGGAGATTGTGAAGAAGCTGTGAGGGCCGGCGATGTCGTGATCTCTTTTGCGACTCCCCAGGCGGCCGTTGACCATGCCGAGGCGGCCGCACGGGCCAGCAAAGGCTATGTGTCGGGAACGACCGGGCTGAATGCCGAGCAGATGAGCGCGCTGCGGGAGTCGGCACACAGGATTCCGACGGTCTGGGCGCCCAATATGGCCGTTGGCGCCAATCTGCTCTATCGGCTTTCCGCGCTGGCCGCGGCCACGCTGGGAGAGAACTTCGACGTGGAAATCACAGAGGCACACCACCGATTCAAGAAAGACGCTCCGAGCGGGACGGCGCTCAAGGCCGGCCAGGTTATTGCAGAAGTGCTCGGCTGGGATCTGAGTAAGGTGGCCAATTTCGGCCGCGAGGGAATCATCGGTGAGCGACCCCGCGCCCAGATCGGGTTTCATGCGGTGCGGGGCGGCGACATTGTGGCAGAGCTCAGCATTCTGTTTGTTGGAATGGGTGAGAGGCTTGAAATCAGGCATCAGGCGCATAGTCGGGATTGCTTTTCACGGGGCGCGCTGCTCGCCGCGAAGTTTGTGCATGGTAAGGGCGCCGGAATTTACACCTTTGAGGAGGTCCTGGGCTTCGAACCTCCCGAAGGAGGATAGGACAGCATGATCTACCTTGACCACAGCGCAAGCACGCCGTTGGATCCCGAGGTGTCGGAGGCGATGATCCCTTATCTCGGGGATCACTTCGGCAACCCCTCCTCGGTCCATTCGGTGGGAAGGGCGGCGCGGGATGCGCTGGATGTCGCTCGCGAGCGGATCGCTGAACTGATCGGATGCAATGACAAGGAGATCATTTTCACGAGCGGGGGTACGGAGGCGGATAACCTCGCTATTCGGGGTGTCGCACAGGCTTCGAAGGATCGAGGGAACAAGATCGTCATTTCGGCTATCGAGCACGATGCGGTCCGGAATACGTGCCGGGCTCTCGAGGCAGAGGGATTTCTGGTGACCACTCTTCCCGTGGATGAGAACGGGCGGGTGGATCCGGAAGATGTGAGCCGGGCGATCGATAACTTGACGGTCCTGGTCAGCATCATGCACGCGAACAACGAAATCGGGACGGTCCAGCCTATTGAGGAAATCGGCGATACCTGCCGCGAAAGGGGAGTGCCGTTCCACACGGATGCTGTTCAAGCTCTGGGAAAGGTCCCGATTGATCTCGCTGAACTCCCGGTGGATTTGTTATGCGGATCGGCCCACAAGATGTACGGTCCCAAAGGGGCGGGATTCCTTTTTATCCGCAAAGGAACTCGGCTCGATCCGATTCTTTTTGGCGGTCCGCACGAAAAGGAATTGCGAGCGGGAACGGAGAATGTTCCTGGAATTGTGGGTCTGGGGAAAGCTGCTGAGCTGGCACACATCCGTTTGAAGGATGATTCAGTTCGCATCCAGAAGCTGCGGAATGGTCTGGAAAAGGAACTGCTCGAAAGGATTCCGTTTGCGCATGTCAACGGAGACAGCACTCATCGTGTGGCACATATTCTGAACATCAGTTTTCCCGGAATCGATGGAGAGGCGATTGTGCAGGCGCTTGACCTGAAAGGAATCGCTGTCTCAGGCGGATCGGCATGCGCTTCGGGATCCGTTTCGCCCTCCCAGGTGTTGACGGCGATGGGATTGGAGGCTGCTGAGGCGCTGGGCTCAGTTCGATTCTCATTCGGCCGCGGCAATCGACCCGACGAGATCCCAGTTGTCGCTGATCATGTGGAGACGATTGTGTCGAAACTCGTAGATTTGAATTCCAAGAGGAAGTCCTCTCCCCCGCACCTCCCAGCCGTAGCGGACGGGGTCCGGGAGAAACAGGGAAAAGACTGAATGGCGTTCATACTTTTGGCGGAATCGGATCCGGCTTTCGCGGATCGTCTGAACGGCAACCTTCAGACGGCGGGGCACCGCGTGCGCCAGGTCAAGACCGCCCAGCAGGCGTTTCGCGAAACAACAGAGCAAGGTTTCGACCTTGCGATTCTCGACGCGGCGCTTCTGGCGGAGGAGGACGTGGACCTGATCGGCCACATCCGGCAGTCATCGCCTCAAACGGGATTGTTGATCCTGACGGACCCGGACCACGAGTCGCGGGCCGTGGACGGTGTCGCGCGGGGCGCGTTGCTTTTCTTGCCGAAGACGATCACGATGGACCAGTTTTTCAGCGTGACGGACCGGCTGATCCAGCAACGCTCGGCCACCATCCGGCAGTGGGATTACGAAAGGGCGGAACTGGAGGGCACCTTCGGAGCGAGTCCGGCCATGCGGCGGGCTCTCGACCTGGTGGCCAAGGTAGCCGGGACGGATGCGACGGTTCTCTTCCATGGTGAGACAGGAACGGGGAAGGATCTTCTCGCCCAGGCGCTCCATCGTCTCAGTTCGCGGCGAGACGCTGCTTTCGTGCCGGTCAACTGCGCGGCGCTGCCGGAGCATTTACTGGAGAGCGAGCTGTTCGGATTTGTAAAGGGCGCCTTCACGGGCGCGGATCGCGATAAGCTGGGACTTTTCTCGGAGGCGGACGGAGGATCCATTTTCCTGGATGAAATCGCCGAGATGTCATCGCTGACTCAAGGGAAACTGCTTCGCGTTCTGCAGGATGGCGAGATACGCCGCCTCGGAGAAACGAAGATCCGGCATGTGGACGTGCGCGTGATTGCGGCCACTAATCAGGACCTGGTCGAGGCGGTCCGAGAGAAGAGATTCCGCGAGGACTTGTACTACCGGTTGAATGTGGTTCCGATCAAGTTGCCCCCGCTCCGTGACCGAATGGAATCCCTTCCGGCGCTCACACATTTTTTTGTTCAGAAATTCAATCACAAGTTCAACAAGAGCATAGTCCGGATTGACGAGAAGGCCCAGTCCGTCCTCATGAACCACGATTATCCGGGAAACATCCGGGAGTTGGAAAATATCATCGAGCACGCCGTGGTCATGGCCGAGAACGGCGCGATTTTCTTGAAGGACCTTCCCGAGCACATCACCACAGAACGGCCGATCCTCGCCTTGCCGCCTTCTACCGAAGAAGGGCGCGATTTCCTCAGTATGGACCAGATGGAAGCGACCCTCATACGCGATACTCTCGCCAAATGCAACGGCAACCAGAGCAAAGCCGCTGAGAAACTAGGCATCTCCCGGTCGACCTTGTGGCGGAAGATGAAGAAATATCAGATCTCTTGATCGAAATGTGGGAGGTAATCGGTCGCCGGTGTCGCGTTTGAGGACTATGAATACGGCGAGTTTCTGGAGGCGTAAAATCAGAGAGGAAAATACCATGAAAGTTAAACATAGACTGCCATATCTGCGTGCAAGAGTCTTTCTGCTTTCCTTGACATGTCTGCTGATCGGGCTTGGTTTGTCCGGGGCGGCAATCGGTCAAGCCGATGGACAATTCGAAGAGGACATTATCGAAACCAGCGCTGGGGACCTCAAGATCACCTTCATTGGACATGGAACGCTGATGTTTGCGTTCGCCGGCAAGACGATACATGTCGATCCAACAAACAGGGGCGCTGACTACTCGACGATGCCGAAGGCGGATCTGATTATTGTCACGCATGAACACGGCGATCACCTCGATCCCGAGGCGATCGGAGTTCTTCGAAAAGAGGGGACCAAAGTCATTCTGACCGAGATGTGCTCGGCAAGGGTATCCGGTGGGACTGTGATGAAAAACGGCGATGTCCAGACTGTCGAAGGGATCAAGATCGAGGCGATACCTGCCTACAATCTCGTGCACAAGCGGTCGAACGGGGATCCTTTCCACCCCAAAGGGCGGGGAAATAGCTATGTCATCACCTTTGGGGACAAGCGGGTGTTCATAGGGGGCGATACCGAGAATGTCCCGGAGATGAAAGCGCTGAAGAATATCGATATCGCATTTCTGCCCATGAATCTCCCCTACACCATGACGCCCGAGATGGTGGCGGATGCGGCGAGGGCATTCAAGCCGAAGATTCTCTATCCGTATCACTATGGGGACACGGATCCGGCCCGGCTTGTGAACCTGTTGGAAGGCACAAAGGAAATCGAGGTCCGGATCCGGAAGATGAGATAGGTATTATTCCGTGACGAAAATCAGTGTCGGATCGAGTGGATATCTGCCGAATCGCTCGCCGTAAATCGCCAATCCTCCGGGCAGTGAGTCATCGACCTCGAGACGGACAAGCGGGACGGAACAGGGCAAATGGTATGATGTGTATGCGGAGTGCGACGGGGCGGATGTGACGGTGTGGCGCGGCGAGTCGGGCGGGGCGATGGCGCAGGTGTTGAGCACGTCGTCGGCGGCGGTCCTGACCGCGAACAGCCTCAACTTCAACATGACGAGCACGAACAAATACCGGTACGACAACATCAAGGTCCTTTCCGACGATTTGTCCGAATCTGTGACCTATGCCCACAACGACGCGAATGAGTTGACGTCCATGAGCGATGTGAACGGCACGACATCGTTCACATATGACGACTGGGGCCGCACGGCCACGAAATCGCGCAGTTCCCTCTCCGCAACTTACGCCTACCGCTACGGCCACAAACTCTACGACGTCGACAGCAATTTCCCCGATGAAGGCGACGTGACGTATGAGACGGGCGGCGACGGCAAGCGCAGGTCACGCGTCGCCGGCGCGGATGAGACGTGGTATAATTGGGCAGGTTGGACCGTCGTCAATGAAGAGGACGATGCAGTGGGTGATGGTAACCTTACGCGCACCTATGTTGGCCGCACATCGGCTCATGTCGATGGAACGAACCCCGCCACCGGCGCGTATACCTACTACACACAGGATCATCTCGGCAGCGTCCGCGCCCTCTACGATCAGTCGAAAAACCTTCAAGGCAGCCGCGAATACTCCCCATACGGATCTATTCTCACAGCCAGTAATCTCAATCTAACGACCCACGGCTTCACCGGCCACGATTGGGATACGAAAACGGGCATGTACTTCGCGCCGTTCCGGTATTACAGTCCGGGAATTGGGCGGTGGACGACTCGCGATCCGTTGGGATTTGCTGATGGACCAAATATCTACAACTATGCTGTCGGAGATCCAGTGGGAGGTTACGACCCATTGGGGTTGACATTCCAGGGCGTGGTGAACGACAAGGGTGATATCACCATTACATATTGGATGGACAAAGATCCTGATTGTGACGAGATTAAGATTGTACAGATAGCACGTACCAATAGGAATTTAGTTGACTTTTGGATGGGTGCCCACTGGTGGCATTTAGACTGCGGCCAATCGGGAGCTGAGGAAAAGTGTCCATATTATGCATGGCAGGATTGTAGCGATACCCGCGTGGAGTGCTTGGATAGTCCTAAAGTTGATGGCATTGGAGGCACGCAGTATTTTGAGACATGTGCGGTCTGTTCAAAGGGTAAGAACAAAGGCAAGATATACGGTTGTATGACCTGGGAAGTAACCTCTAGTTGGAGAGGAAAGAGAACATTTAAGGGAATCGGAAAAGACCTGCCAGATAAAGATCCAAGCAAGAAATTTCTTAAATGCACAAAAGGGAAACTATAGGGTGCTTGACACTAAGAAAAGGCAAATAGCAGCGTATGCGACAATGTGTTCACTGCTGCTGTGCTTTGCCACGTGGAACGTATTTCGCGAATTGCGACTGGTAGAAGAACTTGCGTCATGGCCTCGTCCCGTTACGTTGACCAATGCTATTTTCGGAGAGGTGAGCAAATTGACTCCCTCGATGGTCGTTGCTCAAGGGATAGTGGCGCTACTCTGTTTTGAGACTCTCGGAATAACTTCACTATTCCTTCTATTCAAGAAGTCTTATCTCTATAAGGTCCTCGGCCTGGCGATCTTTCTTCTTGGAATGGCGATCTTGCTCCCGATGTTTGCGTGGGTAAGATAATGAAAATCTTGTGACTGGAATTAGCGGGACAGTCACCCATAAATTGACGTTATTCACGCCCACACCGAGACCAACCGGACCAACACGATCACGGCGCCGGGGTCGAAGGTGCCGACTCCGCCAAAGTGGCTACGACGGCCAGAGTGGACGTTTTATTACCGGGACAATGGGCAGCGGGATTACTATACCCATCCGAACGGCCTGACGACGGCGTACACGTATGACCCGCGGAACCGGTTGACGAAGCCTGTCCTGAGCAAAGTCGAAGGAATCGAGCATAAGGACGGGGCGAATGTGCTCGAGTCGTTTGCGTATCTTTTGGACGATGTGGGCAACATCAACAAGACGACCCATGCTGACGGGGCGTATTGGGATTACGTCTATGACGGGCGGTACCGGCTGACGGACGCGACGCGGTATAACAAGACGACGAGCCCGACCATCGAGGCGGGGTATGCGTACACGTATGACGAGTATGACAACATGTCGACGAAGACGGCGCCGTTTGAGGACGATTTTAATGATGGGAACCTGACCGGGTGGAGCGGGACGAGCGGGTAGAGCGCGGCGAACAACTATGCAGAGCGGACGAGCGGGACGACGGGCATCTACCAGGGCAACTCGGACGCCGACCTGGCGCTCTGGTTCTCGTACTACTGCACCGACGACACGACGGGCAACGAAGGGTATGTCTATTTCCGGATTGCGAGCGGGGAGTATATCCGCCTGGACATGAAGCCGCACAAGATGAGCCTGCTGCAGAAGAAGGCGGGCCAGTACACCGTGCTGGGCCAGAATTTCCAGGCGACAACGGAACAGGATAAGTGGTACGACGTGTATCTGGAGTGCGAGGGGGCGGATGTGACGGTCTGGCGCGGCGAGTCGGGCGGGGCGATGGCGCAGGTGTTGAGCACGTCGTCGGCGGAATTCCTGACCTCGGCCAGCCTCTACTTCAGCATGACCGGCACGAACAAATACCGGTACGACAACATCAAGGTCCTTTCCGACGATTTGTCCGAATCTGTGACCTATGCGCACAACGACGCCAACGAGTTGACGTCCATGAGCGATGTAAACGGCACGACATCGTTCACGTATGACGCCTGGGGCCGCACTGCCACCAAATCCCGCAGTTCCCTCTCCGCCACTTACGCCTACCGCTACGGCCACAAACTCTACGACGTCGACAGCACTTTCCCCGATGAAGGCGACGTGACGTACGAAACCGGCGGGGACGGCAAACGCCGATCGCGCGTCGCGGGTGCGGATGAGACGTGGTATAATTGGGATAGCGGTTGGCAAGTGATTAGCGAAGAGGACGACGCGGTAGGTGATGGCACGCTCAGGAGGATGTACACCGAGCGCACTCTGGCACATGTGGACGGAACTGATCCCTCGACCGGTAATTACGTTTACTATACCGATGATCACCTCGGAAGCGTCCGCGCCCTGCACGATCAATCGAAAAATCTCCAAGGCAACCGCGAGTACTCCCCTTACGGGTCCCTGCTCGGAGCCAGTAACCTCAATCTAACCACGCATGGCTTCACTGGCCACGATTGGGACGCCACTGCCGCAATGTATTTCGCGCCGTTCCGTCACTACAACCCAAGTATTGGTCGGTGGACGATGCGCGATCCGCTGGGGATGGTTGATGGGCCGAATTTGTATGCGTACGTGGGCGGGAATCCGATTCGCAATGTTGATCTTCTCGGATCCACCCGAATGCCCAGAACGGGAGGAGATGTTCATAATCACGATGGATCTTGTCTCAACTTTGATAAGCTCACGAGTGGGGCAGGTGATGTGCACGATTCGCTACCCAGTGGCGAGGTGATCACGGTCCTTAAGTGTATGAGCAAGAAATTGGGAGGCGAATGCCTTCGGGTGAGTGGCGGAACCAGGCCGCCTAATCATCCGGACTATAACCCACGCAGCCAGCACAACACAGGAAACGCTGCGGATATAGGGTTTAGGGGTAGCCCCGACCCTGATGGCTGTCCACTCATGTGTGCTGCAAAAGATTGCGGGGTCAAGTTTGGGATAGTTGAGCCAAACCACTATCACATCGATCTTGGACCCGCCCGGAGGGATCGGAGGTATGGAAATGATATCGAGGACTGCAAGTGTGACGAATGCTAGCCATGAAAAGGTCGGGGTTACCCCGGACAGGCTCATGAAAATCAAGGGTCTCAGGCTGCGTCTTGTCCTCCTCCTAGCAACCTGTCTCAGTTGCAGGATTGTGTCTCATCATGAGAGGGACAGCGATCCTTATTGGCTGGAATTACCGGGGTACGTTGACACTACCCCCGAAGGTGCGGTCAATGGCTATCTGCGCTCTCTTCGTGAGGAGCTCTACAATTACACTTACCGCTATGAACCGAAAAGTGTGAGAGACAGACAAAGTTTGGAGTCATATGTGCGTGGTTATGAGGAACAAATGGAGTGGCTCCCACTTGTGTGGGAAATTCGCCAAGTACAACTTTTTGACGATCCACGACAATCAGAGATAGCCGTGAGCGCAGTGATGTCGGGTGAAGGTTATTTAACCTTGAACCGAATAGACTTTAGGCTCATTAGGGAAGGAGTTCATTGGAAGATAAGGGAGAAGAAATGGGGTCCAAGTATCGAGTACGAATATCCGCAGGATGCGGAGAAGGTGCTGGGATTTGAGAAGTGAGGTGCTTCTCTCCCAGAAGAAGTTATTCCAACAGATTAACTGCCTGAAAAATAGAGCCAGGGAGCCTGTCGAAAAAGTCCCTGCGACGATCAAGGAAGCATTCTTTACGGAGTCTCAGAGAAAGGAGGCTCCTTTTTTATCCTACGACAGCAATGGGAGAATCAGCACGATTACCCATCCGGCTTTGGGGTCGAACGGCATCAGGTTTAGCTATGCGGAGAATGGGGGTCTCCTGACCAAGACCATCAAGTCGGCTGCGGCGGGGACGGGCTATGTCACGACGACGATGAAGTACGACGCTTACGGGAACTTATTCGAGGTGACGAACCCCGAGGGCGAAACCACGAGCTTTGAATATGATGTATTCGGCAACGCAAGAAAAAGGGGGACAGCCACCCATAAATTGACGTTATTTACGCCCACACCGAGACCAACCGGATCAACACGATCACCGCGCCGGGGTCGAAGGTGTGGACGTTTTATTACCGGGACAATGGGCAGCGGGATTACTATACCCATCCGAACGGCCTGACGACGGCGTATACGTATGACACGCGGAACCGGTTGACGACGATCGCGCATAAGGACGGGGCGAATGTGCTCGAGTCGTTTGCGTATCTTTTGGACGATGTGGGCAACATCACCAAGACGACCCATGCGGACGGGGCGTATTGGGATTATGTCTATGACGGGCGGTACCGGCTGACGGACGCGACGCGGTATAACAAGACGACGAGTCCGACCATTGAGGCGGTGTATGCGTACACGTATGACGAGTATGACAACATGTCGACGAAGACGGCGCCGTTTGAGGATGATTTTAATGATGGGGATTACACGGGGTGGAGCGTGACGGGATCGTGGTCGGCGGCGGATTATACGATGAAGCCGAGCATTCAGGATCAGTGGCGGCAGTTTCGCCGCAGCAACACGGACGCGGATTTGGAGATACAGTTTTCCTACATGATGGCGGACCAAACGGAGCCGGCTTACCGTGCCTATTGCAGGCCGCGAGACAACCCATCGACGGGTGAGAAGATCGAGATTTTGATCTATGCGGATAGGATGGTCCTGCGGGAAAATGACGGCTCGGGGTGGACGACGTTCCAGACGAACGCGAGCGCGACGACGACGGAAGACACGTGGTATGATGTGCGGGTGGCGGCGGATGGGTCGACGGTGAAGGTGTACCGTGGAGAGCGAGGCGGGGCGATGACGCAGGTGTTGAGCACGAGCAGCGCCACGGTGACGGACACCGAACGCCTCTTTTTCCAGGTGTACAACAATTCCGACTTCCGCTTTGACAATATCCGAGTCCTATCCGACGATTTGTCCGAATCTGTGACCTATGCCCACAACGACGCGAATGAGTTGACGTCCATGAGCGATGTGAACGGCACGACGACGTTCACGTATGACGCCTGGGGCCGCATGGCCTCGAAATCGCGCAGTTCCCTCTCCGCCACCTACGCCTACCGCTACGGCCACAAACTCTACGACGTCGACAGCAATTTCCCCGATGAAGGCGACGTGACGTACGAGACCGGCGGAGACGGCAAGCGCCGATCACGCGTGGCGGGAGCGGATGAGACGTGGTATGATTGGGCAGGTTTGCAGGTGATCAATGAAGAGGATGATGCGGTGGGTGATGGTTCGCTGACGCGCACCTACACAGGGCGAACATTCGCTCATGTCGACGGTTCCAGCCCTTCAAGCGGCAACTACACCTACTACACTCATGATTATCTTGGTAGTGTCCGCGCGATATATGATCAATCTAAGGACCTCCAGGGGTCACGCGAGTATTCGCCATACGGATCTATTCTCACAGCCAGTAATCTCAATCTAACGAATCGCGGATTCACGGGTCATGATTGGGATACGAAAACCGGCATGTACTTCGCGCCGTACCGCTACTTCAGCCCCAGCATCGCCCGGTGGACGACGCGCGACCCGTTGGGAATGGTCGATGGGCCGAATTTGTATGCGTACGTGGGTGGGAATCCGGTTAATTGGCTGGATCCACTTGGGTTTTCATCGAGGTTACCATGGTTTGATCGCGCCTTGGACGGCCTATTCGGGAACCTGCCAGATGGTTTCAATGATTGGTTCGGCGGATCATGGGGAGGCCTTGGCGGCGGACTTGATTGTGTGGGAAATTGTCTCAGCAACGATTGCCCCTTGATTCGTTGGCCTAATGGCGGGTCAATTCCTATTTGGCCGGTCATACCCAAGAAATGGGTCAAGTGGTTGATTCCAAGGCAACCTCGATTTCCTGGATCGAGCGATTGGACCACTATCCCAGAGATAATAAATGCGCGCTTCATGCCCGGTGGGTGGATGGGCCGCCTATTGCGTGGTCTGTCAAAATGGAGCCCCTGGATCACTGGAATCGACGGCATCATCTCCTGGGGACGAATTGGTCGGTGCATCGCAAAATGCCTATGATGTAAGGTTCGGATGAGGTTGATCCATGGCAGTGGACAAACAGGCACGCGATTTCTACATTCAAGTAATTAAGGAGTTCCTGAGGGGAACCATCGATGACAAGGAGGTATTTCGTAGGATCGATACTTGTAGTAGGTCGGTAGTAGGAGATCGTGTCATTGATGAGCTTTGGAGTCACCTCAGTATCGGTCTCAGTGATCCGTTCCGGTGGTCTTTCAAAATACATAATTCCAGGAACCCTCAGGAAATGTCTCGCCACCTCGAGACAATAGTTCTTTTCTTGAGCTCTGACTTGGAGTACGAATGGGAGACTCCTCCGGGCTATATTGCCCAACTAAGATCTTTCTTGAAGAGACTAATTACCCGCCAGCCCGCGGACAAGAAAAGGACCGTTATGGCCATCGGGGATGAGACTGCTTGGCCATTCTTTTGCATGTCTGATCTGGAACGCGAAAAGGCACAAGCTGAGCCAAATAAGGTGTAGAGAACATAGGGAGACAGGCACCCATAAATTGACGTTACTCACGCCCACACCGAGACCAACCGGATCAACACGATCACCGCCCCGGGGTCGAAGGTGTGGACGTTTAATTACCGGGACAATGGGCAGCGGGATTACTATACCCATCCGAACGGCCTGACGACGGCGTATACGTATGACACGCGGAACCGGCTGACGCCGATAGCGCATCTCAGGTGACAAATCGTTACCGAATATGTGGTGAGCAAGAATGGCTATAGCCAGAACAGGCACATTTCAATGAATCTTAAAAGTAAAGAAGTAAGTCGTTCAAATGCGTTAGGACTGCTATACTGTTGTTCCGTTTGTACAATCGGGGTGGCTTTGTTCACGCCTTGTCTTGAGGAATCAGGTGGAGACTCGTTTAGAGCAATTTCGGTGTGGAGCCTCTCGCCAATGATTGCGGTGACAATCCTTATCGCCACAATTGGTTTCGGCGTTTACCCGTTTATCGGATATTTACGCGCGTCCTGGTTCATTGCCCTCTCAGTCACTCTGTTAGCTATTGTATACACCTTGGTTATTATTGTGAAAGACCGCTCCACTCTCTACGGTGGCACCAATTTTGGATTGCTTCCGATTGGAACTTTGTTGTTCGTAATTGGCTTAGTGTGTTTGATCATAGAGGGCTATCTCGCTCGATATCATAATGCTGCAAGATCCGGCAGCATTTCCTAGTGGCGCAACGACCTTTGACCATGACGTGTTGGACTAAATAGGGGGACAGTCACCCATAAATTGACGTTATTTACGCCCACACCGAGACCCACCGGATCAGCACGATCACGGCGCCGGGGTCGGCCCATCGAAGCGGTGTATGCGTACACGTATGACGAGTATGACAACTTGTCGACGAAGACGGCGCCGTTTGAGGATGATTTTAATGATGGGAACCTGACCGGGTGGAGCGGGACCCTTCGGCAAGCTCAGGGCAGGCTCAAGCGGGTGGAGCGCGGCGAACAATTATGCAGAGCGGACCGGCACGGGGGGGATCCGCATTGTTCCGTGTGGCCTGAGTGATGACTATTGAGTTTCGCATGGCTAAAGGAACAGGATCGTAGGATGGCCTTGGCCCATGCTGGGCAGGCGGGACGCCTGCGCTACCTCTCATGAGCTGTGTCTTTAGCAACATGAACATCAATAAGAGCGTCTAAAGAAATGAGTTCGACCCTTTCAGGGTCGGATGTATGTTGGAACCTTTAAGCGTGGGTTCCACCCACGGCTATTCAAGTAATTCCCCTTCGGGGAATCTGGCGCTTTGGCGGCCTGAGGGTGTAGGAAAGCGCTTCCCGAGGGTGCTGGAAAGCGCTTTTTGTTAGAGGCTATAGATCAACGCCGCGGCGACCTATGCCTTCATTGTCCAACACCTGAAGAAACGGGATTACGCTCCCTCCAGACTTGCCCGTGCCGTCCCTTGACGATATCACCGGCCTTCCCGTAATCTATATGCCCTCACAACCAGGAAGGATGATCCTTTCCGAAAAGATTGTGCGGAATTTACATGAAACGAGTTAGGTTTTAATCCAGGAGGAATACCCATGGCCGATCGGAACTCCGATGACGTCACAATCGACGCATTGCTTCAGGAGGATCGAAGATTCCCCGCTTCGGAGGATTTCAAGGCGAACGCGAATGTTCGCGACGATTCCCTGTACAAGCGCGCGGCGGAAGATCGGGAGGCATTCTGGGGCGACGTGGCATCGGAGATGCTCGAGTGGTTCAAACCATGGGATAAGGTTCTCGAGTGGAAGCCTCCCTATGCGAAATGGTTTATCGGCGGGAAAATCAATGCCAGCTACAACTGCCTCGATCGCCATGTCAAAGCGGGGCTTGGAAGCAAGCGCGCGATTGTGTGGGAGGGCGAACCCGGCGATCAGAAAGACCTGACGTACGACGATCTTTATCGCGAAACGAACAAATTCGCCAATGTCTTGAAAGGTCTTGGTGTGACCCGGGGAGATCGGGTTGCGATCTGCATGCCGATGATCCCGGAGCTGCCCATTGCTCTGCTGGCCTGTGCCCGGATCGGAGCGATACATTCGGTGGTTTTTGCCGGGTTCAGCGCGGAATCTTTGAGAGACCGCATTAACGATGCCAAGGCCAAGCTTCTCATCACCGCCGACGGCGGACATCGTAGAGGAAAGATTATCGAATTGAAGAAGATCGGTGATGAGGCCGTCGCCGAGACTCCGTCCATCGAGAAAGTCGTCGTGGTGAAGCGGACCGGACAGGAAATAGAGATGCGCGAAGGCCGGGACCTCTGGTATCACGACCTGATGGCCGACGCCGATGAATTCTGCGAGCCGGAAGAGATGGATTCGGAGGACATGCTCTATATCCTCTATACGTCCGGCACCACGGGCCAACCGAAAGGAATTATCCACACGACCGGGGGCTATCTCACCGGCGTGACCGCAACCTTCAAATGGGTATTCGACCTCAAAGAGGATGATATTTACTGGTGCACAGCCGATATCGGCTGGGTGACCGGCCACAGCTATATCGTGTATGGGCCGCTGTCGAATGGCGCGACGGTCGTCATGTACGAAGGCGCGCCCGATTATCCCGAAAAAGACCGCTTCTGGGATATCTGCGAGCGGCACAAAGTCACGATTCTATACACTGCGCCTACCGCCATTCGGACTTTCATGAAATGGGGCACGGAATGGCCGGCAAAACACGATCTTTCTTCTCTCCGGCTGCTCGGAACTGTCGGGGAACCGATCAATCCCGAGGCCTGGATGTGGTATCACAAGTACATCGGGGGGAGCCGGGTGCCTGTGGTCGACACCTGGTGGCAAACCGAGACCGGGATGATTCTCATTTCCCCTCTGCCGGGCGTTACGGAACTCAAGCCGGGATCGGCGACGCATCCGCTGCCGGGAATCGAGGCGGAAATCTTGAATGCGCACGGAGAACGTGTTCCTGTGGGCGGGGGTTACCTGGCACTTACCTCCCCCTGGCCGGCCATGCTCCGGGGCATCTACGGCGATCCGGACCGTTACATGGACCAATACTGGAGCCGCTGGGAGAACGTTTACTTCACCGGTGACGGGGCCAAACGCGACGAAGAGGGCTATTACTGGCTCCTGGGCCGTGTGGATGACGTGATGAACGTGGCTGGGCACCGGATCGGCACGATGGAGGTCGAGAGCGCCCTCGTCGACCACGATAAAGTGGCCGAGTCAGCAGTGGTGGGCGTCCCGGACGACATTAAAGGAACGGCGATCGCCGCCTTTGTGACTCTCATTTCGGGGAATAAGGACGACGGCAGCCTCGAGGACGAGCTCAAGAAACACGTGGTCCATAAGATCGGCGCGATTGCCCGCCCGTCCAAGATTATTTTTGCAGGTGACCTTCCCAAGACCAGAAGTGGTAAGATAATGCGACGCCTCTTGCGGGATATCGCCGAGGGGAAGGTCCTGGGCGATACGACAACACTCGCAGATCCAACTGTGGTTTACGCCCTCAAGCAGCGCTATCAAGAAGAGTAGCCCCGAGCGTCTGCTGCACGAGGGACTGGAAGGTCCAAGGTGCAATTCCTCGCGCCACTCGCCTTTCTATTCGCCCTCTCCATTCCGGTAGTTATCCTCTGGTATCTGCTGAAGCCCCGGCGGACTGAGTGGGTCGTCTCCAGCCTCTTTCTCTGGAGAAAAAGCCTTCAGGAACTCACAGCCAACACCCCGTTCCAACGCCTCCGCCGGAATCTGCTTCTCTTCCTACAGATCCTGCTTCTCATGTTCGCGGTGGCCGGCCTGGCACGGCCGTCCTGTGCGGTTCGCCAGGTGGCGGGGCGCAGTCTGTTGATAGCCATAGACACCTCCGCCAGCATGAACACCCGGGAGGCAGGTGACACATCGCGGCTTGAGCTGGCCAAAACAGAAGCAATCCGGATCGTCGATGACATGACCGCGGCCGACTCGGCCATGGTTGTCTCTTTTGCGTCCCGGGCGCGGGTGTGGGCGTCTTTCACCCACGACAAGGGCATCCTGAGGAGCGCGGTCGAATCGATCCGCCCGACACAGCAGGACACCCGCATTCAAGAAATCCTGCTCATCGCGGATTCCGTGGGGGAAGGTCATCTGAATCCGGAAATGTACCTGCTGAGCGATGGTGGAATCCGATTGGATGAGACGGGCCTCAGGCAGCCCGCCCTGCCGGTTCATTTCGTTTCGATCGGGGAAGTGAGTCGGAACCTGGCGGTCGTCGCCCTGGACGTGAGGGAAAGGTTTGACGACCCCGGAAGGTATGAAGTTTTCGCCGGATTGCAGAATTTTGGGAACGAACCTGCGCAGACTTTTGTGAATTTGTATCTGGATGATGAAATCCTGGACTCAAGAGAGATTGTCTGCGAGCCCGATTCAGAAACGGCGGTGATATTCAATCCGCCGCCGATAGAATCGGGCGTCATCCGGGTTGAGATCGAGACCAATGATCCATTCCCCATTGATGACGTCGGGTGGCGAGAGATCGGCCGACGACGGGACATCAACGTTTTGCTGGTTACATCGGGAAATTACTTCCTGGAAAAGGCCCTCAACGTCCATCCGCACGTGTTTATCGAGAAGCTGGCCCCATCTTCAGAGGCCTTCTCGGGAGACTATGATCTTGTGGTTCTCGATGGCTCGCCACCGGAGTCTTTTGTCGGACAGGCCGGGGCCTACTTGTTATTCAATGTTGCTCCTCCCGGCGGATGGCTGATTGAGCAAGGAGAACTCGAAGAACCGGTTCTGTTGGACTGGAACCGCACTCACCCCGCCATGAAGTACCTGAACCTTACAGGCATTAATTTCGTCAAGACCAAGCGTTGGCATGCCGTGAGTGGAGTCATCCCCCTCGCGGTGGCGGAGCTGCCCAATACGGAGTCGAGCGGGACAGAACCCGGATCGAGCGATGAGAATCCAATCCTCATCGCTGCCGCGGACCGGGGACAACAGCGAATAGTCGCGTGCGCATTCGACATTTACGATTCCGATTGGCCGCTCAGGATTTCCTTTCCGCTGTTCATCTCGAATTGTATCGAATGGCTGATTCCTGCCAGTCGAGGCGGCCAGGCGCCGCTGGTGCGGCCCGGAGAGCCTCTGCTGATCGAGCCGCCACCCGAAGCGGACCAGGGGATTGTGCGCACGCCGTCCGGTCGGGAGATTGAACTTGTATTCGGGGAAGAGGAAGGATTCGTGAAGTTCGGCGATACGGAGGAGCTCGGTCTCTACACGTTCGAGGTTGAAGGTCAGGAACCTCTCCGCTACGCCGTCAACTTTTTTTCGAGAACCGAGTCGGATATTCGACCGAGGGGGATACTGCAATTCGGGGAACTGGAGGTTGCGTCGGATCCTGAGTCGATACGCACCAATCGCGAGACCTGGAAATACTTTGTCCTGGTGGCAATCGCGATTCTGCTACTGGAGTGGCACATCTATACGCGCAGAGCGATGCTGTAGGGAGTTAAGATATTCTCCAAGGCCATTTTCCCAGGGGAAACTCGAGAGAAAAACGAAAGGGCTGTGATTAGATCTCGCAGACTCGATTCTTGCGTCATTGCGAGGAGGCGGCAGCCGACGAAGCAATCTCCCAATCAACGATGTCTAGACAATCGTTTGTGTACATCATGACCAACAAGAACAACCGTGTGCTATATACTGGTGTGACTAGCGATCTCCGACGACGGGTCTTCCAGCATAGAGAAGGGAGTCAGAGTGGATTTACCAAGAGATATAGGGTCAGCAAAATAGTATACGTAGAAGCTTTTTCAAACATTCAGGAGGCAATCAGGCGGGAGAAGCAAATCAAAGCGGGTTCGCGGCGGAAGAAGATTGACCTGATCAATCGAGAGAATTCGGCGTGGTGCGATCTGTTCGAAGACATATAGCTGATCCAGGCTACGAGATTGCCGCGTCGCTTCGCTCCTCGCAATGACGGGAGATTACGCAGATTGAATCTGTCTAATCTGCGTAATCTGCGGACAAGGCAGTGCAGCTGTTATTGAGTTTGAGCTAATTCCTCGAGGACCTTCTCCCCCATCTCGGTCGTTCCCACCAACTTCATTCCCGGCTGCATGGTATCGGCCGTGCGGTAGCCTGCCGCAAGGACGCGGCCGACCGCATCCCGGATCGCTTTAGCTCCTTCGGGGATCCGAAACTTGTGCTCGAACATCATCGCGACGGTCAGGATCATGGCCAGCGGATTGGCCTTATCCTGGCCCGCGATATCGGGGGCGCTTCCGTGCACGGGTTCGTAAAGCCCCGCCGTGCCTCCGAGGCTTGCGGATGGGAGCATTCCGAGGGAGCCCGTGAGCATGGCCGCCTCGTCCGAGAGGATGTCCCCGAACATGTTGGTCGTAACGAGGACGTCGAACTGCTTTGGGTCGCGGATGAGCTGCATCGCGCAGTTGTCGACGTATAAGTGGATCAGTTCCACGTCGGGGAATTCCCGGCCGATCTCGGTGACGATCTGTCGCCACAGCTGCGAGGATTCCAGGACATTCGCCTTATCGACCGAATGGAGCCGGCCGGTGCGACGGCGGGCTGTCTCGAAGGCCAATCGGGCCACACGTTCCACTTCGGGACGAGTGTAGGAAAGGGTGTTGATTCCCTTCTCCACTCCATCTTCATTGCGAATCCCCCTCGGTTCGCCGAAGTAGAGCCCGCTTGTCAGTTCCCGGATCACCAGGAGATCCACACCCTCGATGATCTCCCTTTTCAACGTCGAGGCATCCACCAGTTCCGGGATACAGAACACCGGGCGAAGATTGGCGAACAGGTCCAGGTCCTTCCTGAGAGCCAGCAGCCCCCGCTCCGGGCGAAGCGGAACTTCAAGGTCATCCCATTTTGGCCCGCCTACCGCTCCGAAAAAGACCGCGTCGCTTTGCAGGCATGCCGTGCGGGTTTCTTCGGGGAGAGGGGTCCCCTCACTGTCAATGGCCGCGCCTCCGACTAGATGCTCCTGGGTCTCGAATTGAAGTCCAAACTGTTGCCCCATGTGATTCAGGATCTTCAAGCCTTCACGGAGAACTTCCCGGCCGATCCCGTCTCCGGGCAGAACCGCAATCTTGAACGTTCGCTTGGTTTCCATTCCTGCCTCTTTCAAGTTTTAGCCTCTCATAATTGTCGCCTTGCCGCCCGCGCGTCCATGCCGAAATTCATTTGGCTTGGGAGGCCGCATTCTCTGCAGATTTCGTGATGTCAATCGAGCGCAGGTAAGCTGCTGCCTCTTCCGGCGGGGTTGGATTGATGTGAAAGCCGGTTCCCCACTCGAAACCGGCGATGCTTGTCAGATGAGGAATGACCTCTAAGTGCCAATGGTAGTAGTTCAGATTACCCTCCTGCAGTGGTGAGATATGAAGCATGAAGTTGTAGGGAGGGTAGTTGAGGGAGCGGGACATCCGGAGCAGGGTTTCCTTCAACAGAACCGCAAGCCGATCGATCTGCTCGCGAGACTGCACATCAAATTCGGAGGAATGTTTTCGGGGCAGAATCCATGCCTCGAAGGGAAACCGGGCGGCGAAGGGGGAAATCGCGATAAAGCCGTCGTTTCCCCCGATCACCCGTTCTTTCGATGCCTCTTCCTGTCGGATGATATCACAGAAAACACATCGCTCCTTGTATCGATAGTACCGCTGGGAACCGGCCAGTTCGACTGCGACGCGCTTGGGCACAATCGGGGTCGCGATGAGCTGGGAGTGGGGATGCTCCAACGAGGCCCCTGCGCTTTCGCCACAGTTCTTGAAAACCATGATGTACTTGAGTCGAGGGTCATTGCGCAGATCCCGAATCCGGTCGCGGTAGGCCCAGAGAACTTCCCCAACGAATCGGGGCTCCAGATCCTCGAGACGGGAGAAATGGTCAGGCGTTTCAATAATAACCTCGTGGGCCCCCACGCCGCTAATGGTATCGTAGATTCCTTCGCCCTGCTTTTCGAGTTCCCCCTCAATTTCCAGAGCGGGAAATTTGTTTGGAACGACGCGAATCCACCAACCCGGCCCGTCGCTTTCCGAGTCCGGTTCGCGATAAGCCAGGATTTCCGGCGGGGTCTTGTCCTCATGTCCGTAACAGAAGGGGCAAAACTTCTCACCTGTTGCCTTTGCGCTCTCCACCTGCAGGCGCTGACGGCCGCGTTCGGCGGAAATGATGACCCACCGGCTGGAAACAGGATCTTGTCGAAGTTCAGGCATGGGAGAATTCAGAAATGAGTCAATTCAGTTTTGAGGGTATCAAGCGCTCAATTGAATCCCGATCAGGCTGGTACGAATCGGGGCATATCCTTAAGGCAAATTGTGCCTAGTCCGTGGAATCGGCTACCTTCCTCTTGGGTTCCATTCTTTTCTCACATTTAATGATGTGGAATCCAAACTGGGTCCTCACAATCGGGCTGATTTCTCCAGCTTTCAAATTGAATACAACCTCGGCAAAATCCGCATCGAGCTCATCGATTCCTTGAGTCAAGATTCCGAGGTCTCCTCCCTTAGAACCTGAGCCAGGGTCTTCGGAGTATTCCTGTGCCAGAGCCGCGAAGTTCTCGCCTTCTTTGATGCGCTCATATACTTCCTCGATCCGCTCTCGTGCTTTGATCGTATCTTCCGGACTTTTGCTCCCCAGTCTGATAAGAATGTGCCGCGCACGGACTCGGAGATATTGAGCCTGTCTGCCGCGGGGATTGAGGGCGTCAACGGCCACAAATAGTACAACAACGCCGATAATTCCGCCCCAGATGAGGTAAGCTCGTTTCATTGGAAATACCTAGATTTCGAATACCGAGAAAAGATTATTGTAATATGTCGACCAGAGGTTAATAATCAACATTCCGACGGCTATGAGCAAAGCCAGGTACACGGTCGTCCCAAGGGCCTTTGCTGCGGCCTGAGCCGCAGTTCGTGTCTCGTCTTCGTAATACTCCGCTACCTTTTCGAGCGTTTCATCCGCTTTTCCGGATATTTCCCCGACATGCAGCATTTCCAGGGCCATTGGTGTCATGAATCGGCATTCCCGCATTGCTTCGCTCAGGGAGTCCCCTCGCTCAATTTTGGGGATGGATCGAAGGAGATCGCGCCTTATGAGGGCATTATCCGTTGTATCCGCCGCCTTCTTGACCGTTTCCACCACGTGAACTCCACTGCGGGTCAGGAGGGCGAACGTCCGGGCGAATCGGGACAGGGCGTTCTTGATCGCCAGTTTCCGGACCACAGGAATGCAGAGTGGAATTCGGTCCATAGCGGGCTTGGTGAGTGGACTGATCTTGAACGCAATGTACAATGCTGCAATCACACCGATGAAAAGCCATATCTTAATCTGCATCACGATATAATTTCCCATAATTTGTCCAAGTACGGCCCCCGGCGCCATGCCTGCTTCGACATTTTCCGGGTTTATTGAGTTGACTGCCGCAATGCCCAATGGTGCGATAGCTATGACCATGATTAGGTAGATCACCGGTAGCGTCATCGAGCGGATCATTTCGCGCCGTAGCCGCATGCGCCGCTCGAAGTAATCCGCGAGATTGAGGAAGATCTCTTCCAGGCGGCCGCCGAATTCTCCGGCCGCCACGAGCTCTACAAAGAAACTGGGAAGGTATCGGTCGTAAGCGCGGACTGCATCGTTGAGGGTTTCCCCTTGCTGGATCTTCTGCCGCATGCCTTCCAGCACGCGCTTCAGCTTGGGGTCGCGGGCTTCTTTCCTGAGGATGTCGATACCGCTCAGGATCGGCAGGCCGGCCTTATACACCGTGGCAAGCTGGCGGCAGAAAGGAACCATCGTCTTGAGGGAAATGGTACTGGAAAGCATTTTCTCTAGCCCCTTTTGCTGCCTGCCTGAGGGGCCAACGCCGCCATTCTCGAACCGTCTACGCAGTCACTTCACTGACTCGCTCGGCTGCCTGAATGTATTTCGGCTCCCCAGGCCGGAGTTCCTTGGCGTGGCTGAATGATTCGGCGGCTTGGGAGTGATTGCCCATTTTTTCCTGGACAAGCCCCAGGTGATACCAGGCTTCAGCGATGCGCGGGTTAAGCCGTGTCGCCTTGGCCAGCGTCTTGGCGGCCTTCTCCAACTCGCCCTGCTTGAACTGGACCCAGCCTAGTGTATCGATAAACTCCCCCTGTTGCGGGGCGATCCGGATCGCGTCCTGGGCGAACTTCTCGGCCAGGTTGAGCAGGACTTCCTCTTCGGCGAGATAATAGCCCACATGATTCAGGAGGTGCATTTCATCAGGGAAATCCGCGGCAATCTTCTCGAAACTCGCTCTGCCCTCTTCCGCCTGTTCCAGCAGGATCATAAGACAACCATGGGCGATCAGGGCATCCAAATTGTCCGGGTCGACCTGGGCCGCTTTCTTGACTAACCGGACCCCCTCTTCGCTATTGCCTAGACTGTACTGCCGTTCTCCCTTGGCCAGTAGCACTCTACTTTCCCGCTTCCTGTCAACAGGCGCTACTTCTTCTCCTCCTGTCGAAGCGATCCGGGCGACGTTCCGCATGTAGGCGGCCTCCCCTCTGAAACCCGCTTCATCAATAACCACGGTTCCTTTCCCGTCTATGAAGAGGGTCCGGGGAATGCTCATGACTCGGTAAATCCGCTCTACTTCGCGTTTCGGATCGAGCAGCACGGGAAACGAGAGCTTGTTCTCTTTCAGGAAGGATTCAATGTCTTGGGGTCTTTCGTTGCTGATGGTAAGGACAACAACTCCTCCATGTTTATCGCTATTGTCGTGCACCTTCTGCGCTACCGGAAGGGCCAGCCGGCATGGGCCGCACCAGGTCGCCCAGAACTCCAACACGACCGGCTTCCCGCGGAAGTCGGACAGGCTGACCGATTTGCCCTCGGTGGAGGTCAAGGTGAAATCAGGCGCCGGGTTGCCCTGGTAGTTTCCGTTGGTTGGCATCGTAGTCGCACCTTCGGGCGGTTTGAAGGTGAATTCTTCATCGGGGATATCCTGGTTCACGACCACATTGGTATAGGTTTCACGGACAACCTGGTGGACTTGGCCCTTCCAGGATTCCAAACGGGCCTCATCAAGTAGTTTTGTCTCCGGGTTGACATAATACGTGGAGGCCGTACGGAAACCTCTGAATCGGTCCGTGGTGTCAATCACGAATGATAGTTTTCGTCCCGAATCCGGATTCGGTTCAGCTTTGGCGAATCCTGCATTCAGGTTTCCGCCGAACAGCAAGGGAAGAAGGGTCCCTCCAGCCCCCGATATACTGCCCAGATCTCCGTCACCTGCAGGGTCTTTCAACTCCTTGGGCGCAGGGATCGCGGTGTAGGTCTTGGTCCCTTCAAGAAAGTGGTGGACCGTCTCACCGTCGCAGATGATTTTCGCTCCAGTTTCCTCTCCCAGACTGATGTAGAAGCGGTTGGGCCGCTTGAACTTAAAGGTCGCGGTCAATGTCTGGGCCTGGCTCTGGCCTCCCCGCTCGCCTTCGAAGCTCATTACCACGTCGCAACTGAGCGAAGACAGGCCCGCGTAAGCGTCATAGACCTGCTCCAGGATCTGAGCCGGCAGCAGTTGTTCGTTCTCAATTCCAAAAACGGTCCCAGTTCCCGCCAGGCAGAAAATGAAGACCGCGACAGTCCATTTCGAGATACCAGATAGTTTCATTAGTTTTTCTCCATTTTAGACAAATACCGACCGCCGCGTTATCCACTTCGGCCGGATTTGTTATTATAGCAGAGTGAGCGCCAATTCGTCTCTCTTCCAAGTAGAACTCCACAGAGGAAGATGAACAAATAACGGAGCGTCGGTTTCGGTTCATTGTTGCCCCGAAAGGGGCAAACGTGAGTAGCCGGGGGTGGAGCCCTTCGGTTGGCTCAGGGTAAACTCCGCGGAACCCCCGGTAAGTGTCCCGATTATTTTTCCCGCCCCGGAGGGGCGGACGCGGACGATGGACAGTCATGAGCAATAACCTTGGCAATAACGGTCTCGTGCGCCCCTCCGGGGCGCGAAAAGGGATGCATCGTGGACCTGGGGTTTCGCCCCGCAGACGGGACTACACCCCAGGCTACTTGCGTACGCCCCTCCGGGGCGGTCGAACCGCTTTAGACATCCCTTGGAGCAAATTCTCATCACATTCATAACGGTTTGTACACTCATCTGTGCGGAACTGTACTTGCTTCCTAATCTCCTATTGCAGACAGAGTTGCAACCCGGGGGTCTGGAATACAACCGCTGCCTCCCCCGGCTTCCTCTTTGAGACGAACAATGCCCTGAGACCGTTGCGAAAGCCCCATGGGGCCGTGGGCTCGGCTGTGGCCTATCAACGCCTCCGTCTTACTCTGTATCGGCCTATATTCGGTTTATTCTTTATTCAACCTCCCGATGCCAATTGGTAGAATGACATATCGCATTGTTCGAGCAGGCTCAGCCCTGGACCCATCGGAAGCCAACATTCGAATGAACGGAGAGCAAGAATGGAAGAAAAAGTGGAACAGCTGACCGAGCGTGAAAAGAGATTTCTGGGACGGATTGCCGGGAAGTACGCCCGAGAGGGGGCGTCTCGCCAGGCATTGATCCGTTCAATGGTGATCTTTGCGGTGATTCTGACTGTGTTTCATTTCGTGGAGTACCTTCTCCCCTGGAAATGGCTCGCGTATCTGATTGTCATGGCTGTCGGACTGACGCTTTTCTATCAGTACCGGCGGTTTTCCGTTTTCACAAGCCGGATCATGGGCAAGATGTATCGCATCCTGGAATCTCAGGAGGGAGGCGGTGAAGGACAGCAAAGTGAATCGGGAACCACAGATGAACACAAATAAACACGGATGGATTGGAGCTAATTCGTGAAAGAACCTTTCTAATCTGTGTTCATCTGTACCACTCACATTCGGTTTGTTGTTTTTTCGCGAACATTATTCTGGAAGTGCTGGGAAGACAAAGTGTTAACGAGATTGCTTCGTCGCCGACTCCTCGCAATGACGGCAACGAGACCTGGGTTTGGGGTCTGGGGTTCGGGGTTTGAACGAGTCATCGAGTGACGGGGCAATCTCAATCTGCGACTATCTGCGTCATCTGCGGATGGAAAATTTTTGGTTGCGGCTTTGCCGCGCTGTGTTCATCTGTGGTTTCTTCGCTCAGGCTTCTACGATTTCGATATCCCGCTCACAATCCGGGCACCGGTATTGGGAGAGCGCGAAGGCCGGGGAAAGGGTTATCGTCCGGTCACACGTGCACTTGAACGACTCCCATCCCTTCCCTTTTCGCTTGTACCGGAGGGGCTTTGCCTCGGCTGGAGGGGTGGTTTCGGGTTTCTTGTCCAACGCCGTCACGGCTGCCATCGCAGCTGCCAGCTGAATCACCGGGATTTCGTTCGTCTTCCCGCATCGCGGGCAGGAAATGTGCGGGTGCTTGAAGTCGGGCGGGACTTTTATGCGGAGACCGCAGACGCAGGCGAGGAAGGCGAACTGGTTGACCTTTCGGAGAAGATCGCCCACCTCGCGAGCCTGTTGCTTCTTGCTGGTGGGGGCGGGCTCCGGATGAGCCTCGCGAATCGATGCCGATTCAGCCTTTTTCAGGCTTCCGACGGGCACTGGCCCCTGCTTTTTGCCGGTGATCCCCCTCCAGGCCCGTTGGTAATCGCGCAGCGAAGCCCCATGCACCATTCCCCGCAAAATGGCGACCCGTTCTGTGATGGGCGGATGGGTGCTGGTCAGGTTGTTCGCCTTCAATCCCGCCTTGTGGAGAGGGTTGATGATGTACATGGGGGCCGTGGCCCGGTTGGCGACGCTCAAGGAGTTTCGATCGGAGGCGATCTTTTCCAGGGCGGAGGCGAGCCCCTCCGGGTATCGAGTCAACTGGGTGGCCGTGGCGTCCGCCAGGTATTCCCGTTTTCGCGAAATGGCGAAATAGAGGAGTCGGGCTATCAGCGGGGCGAGAACAGCGAGGACAATCGCAACGATGATCAGGACTCCCTGCGCCTGGCCTCCTCCCTTCCTGGATGACCGGTAACGAGCACCGCGATGGCCGCCATACCACATCGCGCGCAGGAACCCTTCGGAAATCATCACAATGCTCCCGACCATGACGCCCGCCATCGTGATGAACAGGATATCCCGATTTTTTATGTGTCCGATCTCGTGGGCAATCACCCCCTGCAACTCGTCGCGATTGAGTTGGTTCAGCAGTCCCGCCGTGACCGCCACGGCGGCTCTCTCTTCATTGCGGCCCGTGGCGAAGGCGTTGGGGGCCATCTCGTCGATGATGTAGACCTTCGGTATTTTGGGCAGTCCCGCCGCGATCTTCATCTCTTCGACCACGTTGAACAGGCGCGGGTAGTCGTCACGCTCAATCTCATGGGCGCGACTCGACATGAGCAGGATGCTATCTCCCTGAAAATAGCTCGCCAGGGCCATGATGATGCACAGGACACTGCCGGCCAGGGCGCCGATAGGTCCCGCGCCCGGGATGAGGGCTTCACCGATAACGTATCCCATCACAAGAAGGAGCAGCCCCATCATGATGATGAGAACGGTGGATTTTCTTTTATTCGATCGAATCAGTTCCCACATGGAAGCAATGGCTTTCCTATTTCAAAGTATCCAGTCCACTCTCCAACGTCGGATGCTGTAAGACGGGAATCAGCTCCTCCCGCGCCCGCCGGGTATCGCCCCAGTGGGACACCTGACCTATTCTAATGAAATCGCGAGTCAAAGGGGACGGTTTGTGGGTTATCGCCGCAAACACCTCGCACAGCCACGCGGCGGTGTAAATGAGCCATATCGGTATGCGGCGGGGCCTGGGCACCTTCCAGACACGGCACGCCTCGTCCAGGAATTGCTGGAGTGTCACCGGCTGCTCGTCACCGACGTGGTAGATGCCCTCTATTCCCGGCTTGAGGATCGCCGCCTCCGTCGCCGTCAGGTAGTCTGCCGTAGCGAGCAGCTGATACACGGTCGGCGTGCTCCACACTCCGAGCAAACGGCGCCGGGCAAGCCATCGCGCCGCCTCGACCATGAGGATCCCCCGGCCGTAGACCATCCCCATGCGAAGGATAACGGGTGTGGTCGCGGTCCCTTTTGTTCGCTCCATCAATAAGCGCTCTTCTTCCAGACGGGTCCGCGCGTGGACAGAAATTGGTTCCCGGTCCAAACGCCCTGTTGCGGGATCATCCGGCGTGGTTGGCCCCTCCACGTGCGGAAAGGAAATCAGGATCACCCGCCCCACCTGGGCATCCAGGCACGCGTCCAGGAGGTTGGAAAACCATTTCGTATTCGTCTCCGGGAGGAACTTCTCAGGTCGTGGGGCGAAAAGCACCCCCGCGAAATGCACGACGACATCGGCACCGGCGACCGCATTTACGAGAGTCGGCGGTTCAGAGAGGTCTGCGCGAACCGGTGTCACGTTGGGGGCCTGCTCCAGGTCCTCAGATAGGGGTGTCTTATGAACCATGAGGCGCAGATCATGTCCCCCCGGCACCAAGTGACGCGCCAGCAGACTCCCCAGATTGCCGGCTGCCCCTGTGATTAAAATAGTGGGCAAATCCATCCCATATGCCAATGGCGCTAAGTTAAGCAGATTTCAGCCCCGCCCGCAGCGGGGCGACGGATTAAAGCCCAGGGTGAGGGAACCGAACCCTGGGATGCAATGAGCGTGTAGAAAGAGCCCCTGACTTGTCCGCCGCTGGCGGAAAGGGGCGACGGAACCTTCCATCCCCGATTCCGTCACCCGCTTCGCGGGTTCCATCATTTTCTTGAAGAGTCCCAGGGTTCCCCTGCTGGAGTTTACCCTGAGCCTGCCGAAGGGGCAGGGTCACCCTGGGCTCTATTCCTCCATCCCCTTCGGGGATTGTGCGGAATTTTCACCCGACTGTCCTTAACTTAGGGCCATTCGGGGTTGTCCCGCATTTTGCCGGTAGTCGTGACTTCCCTCTCCGCGACTTTTACAGATACCTTCCTTATGGCCTGTTCTGCAGCGTCTTCCGCAGCCGCTGCTCAGCGTCGGCGTTCCAGTAGCCGCAGTCCAGTTCAAGAAACACGGTTGTGTACGGGAGCACCATGTCCGTCTTCAGCACCAGAACATTGAAGAGCTTCGAGCCCTCATCGAGCTTGGCGATAATGTCTTCATGCGGCATCACCTGGACCTGCTTGGTGTTGAGGAGACGCTTCAACTCAGTCCGGTACGCTTCCACGCCCGGGGCGTCCGCTTCGGCAACATGCTCGAGTTCGGCGTCCAGCAAGACGACCGCGTCAACGTGCGGCGCCTGCTCGATCCGGTCCAGCACATACTCGACAACCTCTAGTTGCCCCGCGCCCGTCGCTACTGTCTCGATCCCCGGCGCACTCTGTCGTGGATACGCCGAGTCCGCCACGACTATCCAGTTCCGGTGGCCCAGCGCCGGCAGCTCCCGGTTTATCTTCTCTCGCCATTCCATTGATACGGGTCGGATCGTCTCCACCTCGCTGACCGCCACGCACCCGCCGGCCAGCATGGCCGCCAGCGCCAATATTCCGAACCGGCTTCTGCCTCGCCTTATCATTCCTGTCCTTTCGTTTTCACTCGTCAATGATTATTACTCGTCCGCCTCACTCTCCTCTTCCGCCTCGTCCTGCGCGTCGAGTCGCTTTTTCAGATCGTCGAGCTCTTCGCGGAGCTTTTCGCTTTCTTCCTTCAGCTCCATCACCTCATCCCTCAACGAACTGAATTCCTCCGGCACCTTCTGCGCGTCTCGCAGATCCCTTAGTGCCGATTCCGCCGCCCGGCGAATGTTATCTTTCCCTTCGCGATCGCTCGCGAACGTCTCAACGACACGGATGGCCTGCGGATCACGCAGTTCGCCCAGGGCGCGAATCGCGTCTGTCTGAATCCGGTCCTTCTTGTGATTCACGAACTTCACGAGGAACCCGCGTACTTCATCCTTATCGTCTTCATTCCGGGCGATGTAGGCCAGTGCGGTGAGGCCGCGGCCGAAACCGCGCGAGGTGAAGGCCGATTCCCGGCGCGCCAGCGTCTGGAGAAGCGGCTCGATGTAGCTGGGATCGTCCAGGGTTCGGATTGCGTCGATGGCTGCTCCGGCCAGCTCGTTCCGGTAAGAGCTCGACTCGAGATACCGGGTCAGAATCTGATGCGTATCCTCTCCCCCATACCGCCCCAGGTTTCGCAGCGCTTCCGCCTGAATAGCGGGATTGTGTTCGGTCTCCAGCACAAGTTTCGACTTGGTTCCGGCCTCCTCGCGATAGAATCCTCCGATGTCCTCAACTACCTGTCGCCGCACCCGAGCGTCTTCCTGGTCCATTGACGCCGCCAGCGCTTCGAATGCTGCTGGTGTGTGGATCTCCCGCAGGGCCCGGGACGCCTCCATCCGCACGCCGTAAAACGAGTCTTCGTTCAACGCCTCCTTCAGGGCTTTGACTGACTTCTTGTCCGACTTCTCCTGCAACGCTCTTACCGCGAGCAGGCGCCCCACTACATCCCCTTCCTCCTCCAGCTGTCGATATAGCATCTCCGTAGGCTTGTCGAACTCCACCTTTGCCAGCACCCCGAACTCCGGATCGAAGCGCACCAATTCAGGCTCCTCCGGCAGCGGGAAATAGAAGTCCTGTTCCTGTTCGGTAACGTCGATATCGTGCTCTACCGTCTCCGAGTCCATCCGGAACCGGATCTTCGTGGGGAATGAGAAAAGCAAAACGTTGTCGGACAACGCCTGCTGCTGGGTCACCGATACTTTCGCCAGATGCGATTTCTCGTCCCAACTGTAGCTCACCGAAAGCTCCGGCTCCCCGCCGTGGTAGACCCACTGGTCGAAAAACTGGTCGTATGATCGGCCTGAGAGCTCCTCGATCACCCGATTGAGGTCCTCCGTCACCACGCTGGTGAACGCATGGCGCTCCACATAGGTCTTGATCACCCGGCGAAACAGTTCGTCGCCAAGTTGCGTCCGCAGCATGTGCAGGACCCAGCTTCCCTTTGGGTAAGCGCGATAGTCGAACTGTTCCATCGCTCGCTCATATTCTCGGTACACGATCGGCCGGCTGTCCTCGTTCTCCAGGATTCCGCGCGCATTCCTGTACAGGCCGTAAAGCAGACCTTCTTCTCCGGTCCGGCGCCCTTCATATAAGTGGGCGTAGTAAGTGGCGAAACCTTCGTTGAGCCAAATGTGACTCCAGTCCTTGCACGTCAGGTAGTCGCCGAACCACTGGTGCGCCAGCTCGTGCGCCACCAGCCCGCGGCTGCTCCGGATGTTCTCCGTTTCTTTCCGGAATAGCGTTCGATCCGTCAGGATCGTCAGCGTCGTGTTCTCCATCCCGCCGAAGCCGGAGTCCTGAACGACCGCTTGCTTGTACTCGTGCCATGGATAGGGCACCCCGATTTCCTCTTCGAAGAAGGCCATCATGTCTGCTGTTTCCTCGAAGGAATTCTCCGCTTCACTGATCTGTGACGTAGGTGTCCAGAACGATAACGACAGGTCGCCATATCGATCCTCGATTTTCTCCAGGCGGCCGGCCACCAATGCGATCAGGTAGTTCACATGCGGCTTCTCCTGCAGCCAGCGCACGGCCTTCAGGCCGGTGTCTTCATCTACCTCCTCG
>SDBV01000023.1_pt1 | contig 140707 bp, 206 predicted proteins | sample 2277081 | NCBI WGS metagenome assembly SDBV01 (sample SAMN10402039, study PRJNA504765) | marine sediment metagenome | isolation source: marine sediment core GS10_PC15, 223 cmbsf | place: Arctic Ocean: Southern Knipovich Ridge | collected 2010 | reverse complement strand
ACTCTAAAAGGTGATAATAGATTTTATTCGGCAAATAAAGTAGAACAAGAAAAAGGAGAATATTTAAGCGAGATATTCAATGGTACTAATGATTTGGTAAAATGGGATAATTTATCTTGGGTCGCTACAGAATTGTATAACACAAGTGTATTAATGTATGTTAGAACTAATAGCTCTAGGAATGATATCCTTACAACAGATTGGATTGGACCATATACAGTAGATGATTCTGCTGGTGTAGATTTGAGCAGTTTCTCAGGTCAATATATACAATTTAGAGTTGAATTGATAAGCACGGTTAAGGATGTTAGCCCTTCTTTCCATAGAGCTAATATAAGAGCAGTTACAAGTGAAGCAATTCATTTCTTTACTACTAATTTTGTTATGCCTAGTAGAGTACAAAAAGGAATTGTTACTAGTCAAAAGGTAGTGCCTGTATCTGCTGATATCGTTTTTGGAATGAATACTACTAATTCTGTTGATTGGGCTGATTATCAAGAAGTAGATGAAAATAGATTATTTAATATTAATCAGACAGGCACTGATTTCAGAGTTGGTATAAAACTTATTAGTCCTAGTAGATCTTTAGTGGAGTCAACAGGATTTGATGAATATGGTCCTTATAATTCTGAATTATTTGTTAATACTGTTAGCTTTGTAATGGAAAATGATACCTCATTAGCACATGATTATCATTTCAGGGTATCGTTGTATAGTGATGTTAATTTGACAGAAGAAATATTTTCTGCCTATTCTTTTGACAGTTCTGATGGGTTCAGTGCTGATGGAGTTGCTATACCAGAAGGTGGAGTACCTATTGCTGCTGCTGGTGCATCAGATGTTTTGTTTTCTGTTCCTGGATCTGCTAACATAGCATGTAATGCTTTTTATTATGTGAAAATAGAATATATTTTTGGTACTGACTTTATTATTCTTGATGACAACAATACCTTTGTATCTGGTTGCACAGCTTCATTCGTTGATAATATAGATTTTGATTTTACTAATAATGAGCCAACAGATAGTAATTATCATTTCAGGGTTAAATTCTATAGTGATTTAGAAAGAACAAGTGAATATTTGACAGAATTTAGTGGTAATAATAGGTCTGGGTGGTTTATAGATGATGTTCAAATTGCAGAGGCAGGGGCATCTGTTGATACTGGAGGCACTATTAATGTAGTATTTAGACCTACTACCGATAATTTTGATGTTAATAAAATTTATTATTTGTCTATAGAGGCTCATGATGGTAGTAGTTATGTATTTGAAGATAATTCATATACATTCCAATTAAGAGATGTTCAATCAACGGAATTCTGTGGGGGATATGATGATGTTCCTATTGTAAAGAATTTTGGAATTGTGATAGAATTAGAAAATAATGAATTTGTTACTTTAAACATATAGTATCATGCCTATAAAAACACCACATTATGAATTAGAAGCCTTTGGCTGGGGAGACATTTATTCCGCAAGAGTAGATGCTAGAAGATTTTCGATTATAGATAATCAATTAGCTTTTATTTCTGATCTTGTGGGACCAGGAGTTATAACTGGTTGGGACTTATCTGTAGATGGTAGAGACAATATAGTAGTTGATCCTGGGATTGGTATTATAGGCAGGAATGTATTTAAAACTTTTGGAGCTTCTGAAATATTTATAAATAGTAATGCTGAAAATTACATTTATATGAAAGAAAAAAGTAATGACGTAGGAGGAATAAGTGGTAATTCTGATATAGCTAGTGTAGTTGGATCTAATTTGATTGCCCCTTCTGCTCCTGCTGGATTGCAGCAAGAAAGCAGTATTATTCTTTATCTGGCAAGATTAAGTTCTTATGACCCTGAATTAATTACTTATTTAAAAAGACTTTTGGGAAGAGAAGATAGCAATGACAATGTAGAGATAGAAGGTTATAAAGAAATTGCTTTTAGTTGGAGTGAAAGCACAGAAGTAGATTTTAGTCATTATAAGATTGTTAGAATAGATGGTAGTAGTACTTCTGATTTCATAACAACAGAAAACATTTACGGTGATGCTAATTTGATTCAAGATAATGAGTATAGTTATCAAGTAATTGCTATTGATCTAAGTGGTAATGAAAGTCTTATATCTGAAATAGTAGCTAAAACTGATGTAGATACTAGAGTTCCATTGCCTCCATCTTTTATAGAAACTTTTCCAGGTGATGGATCATTTGAGGTCATATGGGATGCATCTTCTTCTGATAATGTTGATAGATATGAGATAGTCATACAATTATTGACTGAAGATTATAAATCGGATGGGCCATCTTCTACTCATTATGTTTCTGTCACTGTTGATAATTTGTTTGATTCTACATATGCAATTTTTACGGGGTTAAATAACAATAGTAATTATAAAATTACTATATCTTCTGTAAGTTTGGCAGGGATAAAGTCTGAGAGTATATACATAACTACCAGGTTAAATTTTTCCGCAGGTGCTGGAGAAGTTAACAGTTTAGATGTTGTTTTCGAAGTAAGTGATTTTGAGAATATTGGGATAGAGACAGATGTATCCTGGAGGTATTTGTCTGGTGATCCATATTTGTTAGATGCAGAATTATTTTTGATAACATTCATAGAAAATGGAACGAGATTATCTGACCCAATAGAAATTCTGCCTAGTGTAGCTGCGTTGGCTGTGTGCCCAGATGGTAACGATAGTGATGGAACTTGTTATACCGCTCATATAAAATATATTCCTTTTGAAAATGATGGTATTATATCGTATGAATCTATAAAAGAATACACTCCTTATGTTGTATTGATACAGACACAAGATACAGATGGTAATATTAGTAGTGGTTTTATTTATAGGGTTAACAGAACTCCTGTATCTGTTGAAGTATCACCTGTAAGTAATTTTACCCTAACAAGGAGAACGAATAATATAATACATTTGACTTGGGATAATCCTGAAGATGATTACTTCTCATATAATGTGATGAGTATAGTCATTACTGATTTAACTCTTATCACTTCTAATCCATCTGATATTGAGGATTATACATATTTAGATGATGTTAGGATTGGCAGGACAAACGAATATATAATTCCTGCTAGTTTATTTAATGTTACCTCTAGATATACGATAACGATTACATCTTATGATATATTTGGAACGGAAGGAGGATCTTACCAAAATATTCATCAATTTACAGATCAACTAGGAGTAATAAGACCACCATCTCCAAGCAATTTATTAGTTACGCCTGGAGATAGTGAAGTGAATTTAAAATGGGATCCAATAGGTGATGAATTTGATGTGTTTTATTATAAAATTTATAGGGCTGATTATCAATTTTATCTTAGGTCAAGTGATTTTGGCATTATTGATACTATCCCATCATCTTTAACATCTTTTACTGATTTTACTGTTAGTAACGATAGTGTTTATAATTATTTTGTTACTTCTATAGATATATATGGGAATGAATCGTTGAATCCTTCTTTTTATGGATATATTTCTTTAAGCTCTTTTGCGGCGGAGCCAAGATCTAATAGTTCAATAAGTAAAGTGGAGGGAATAGAAGTTGTTGTTGGAAGTAGCGAAATTGATGCTGAATTATCATGGACTGCTTCTTTTGGCAACTTTGATGGATACGAAATATTGAGGTCAGATGAAAATAACTATTCTTTTGAGACGGTTGGGTATGCTTTCCCAGGAGATACAACATTTGTGGATCAAAATTCGATATTAAAACATGGCGCTAGTTATTATTATATAATTAGAAAATTTAAGAATAATACAACAATAGTGGTAAGTAGTTCTCCTATTGCTCCTTCTAAATCTATATTTATAGGGAAAATTACCTCTTTGAATAATACGATAATTTTTGATACATCAAATGTAGTAAATTTGATAAATTTTGAAGATCCTATAAGGGATAGAACACAAGCAAAAGTAGTAATTCATAATCATAAATTTGAAAATAATATTGATAGAAGAATAGAGTTAAGATCTAATTTGACAGTAAGTTCATGGATAACCAATGATTTTTCTATATATCAAACTACTCAGGATATTGAAGGAGCAACGAACTATGTTGTGAAAGTTAATGGAACAGTTAACGAAGATTATTTTACTGATAGCAAGGGGAACATTGATGTTTCTCGTTTGAGAAAAGCACAAATAGGAGAATCTCCTATAGAGTATGAGATAGATGTTGATGAAGGAACTATTACATTTAATGAGCCGTTGTATACAACTTGTGTGCCTTCAGAAAATGTTCCGGTAGTGGTTTGCCCTGTGACTCCATACATTTCTGTTGCACCATCTGTTTCTTTAGAGTTGATAGGATTGTCGGAAGTTAGTAATCTTTTAACAGAAGACAAAATAGAGCCATTGAGCGCAACTCAAGTATCTAGCGGGATAATAAGATCTTCGCAAATGCCTGCTGTTCGTCATAAGGGAAGAATTAATGAGAATCTTATTCCATTAAAACTTCCTATGCAGACTTTTGACAACATAGCTTATAGTTTAGCAGAATCTTATGCTGATGAAAATAGAAATAAGATGGGAAATGCTGTTACGTTTTATGACATAATTGCTACCGGGGTAAGTGAACAATTATTAGCAGCTACAAGTAGCGGAGTATGGGTTAGTAATTATTTTGGTAATAGTTGGAGTCCTAGGGAAACATTCCCGAATGCTGTTCATAGAGTCTACAAGTCTGCTGTAGGGGATTTCTATGCTATAACAAATTATAATGTTTACAAAAGCAATGGGACTAGTTTCCGTTCTTGGAAAAGGATGACTGGATTAGAATATGTTAAAATTATTAGAGATATAGATGAAGATAGCACTGGTAATTTATTTATTAGTACAGATTTAGGAGTGTTTAGGTTAAATAGTGAAGAAGTCCCTTATATTTTGGATACATGGGAAAAATTATCTATTTTTGGGGCGAGAAGTAGCGAAATTTATGCTATTATAGTTGATGAAGAGTTTATTAGTGGTTCTGGTGGAGAAACGGGGAGGATATTAGCTAGTAATGAATTAGGGTTAGTAGAATCTATTGATGATGGTAGTAGTTGGGTATATGTTGACGATTTAGATATTAATATTAAAATAAGAAAATTTGTTAAGAGTGGCAATTTTACATTCGCTTTGGCAGATGATAAATTGTACAGACAAGAAGATAATACTGAAGAATTTGTTGAGATAGCATCATTTAATGTTGATTCGTCGAGGAAAATAGAAGTATTTAATGAGAAAATTTATATATCTACTAACGAAGGAGCTAAAGTATCTGTTTCCCCAAATATTTATACAGATACTGATATAGAATTTATTCCTGTGTGGGCTTCTATGAATATAAAGAATGATACTCCCATGACTACATCACTGAATACTATAGATGGTACTTTGTTTATAGGAACAGATAGAAGATTGTTCATATTCGATAATAATAGCGAAATATGGCTTCAATATGAACAAGTTGGGACAGTGATACCTACATTCTATATTAATGATGTTGTTAAAGATTTTGGATTTTATTATAACAATGAAGGTGGCAGTCATAATGTTCAATTTGATGAAATATTAGATACTGACTCTACAGTTAAAGTGTCAAATAAATATGATATTTATGTTGCGGAAAGAGGAGGATGGGCAGAAAACAAATATGATGCCGAATTCCATGTATTTCAAAATGGGATAGAGTTTGGAAGATCTGAAGAAAATATTTCTGTTAATGTTAATGAATTTTTAAGTATTGCTTTTCCTGATTATACAGATCTTAATGCCCATAAAGAGAAGGCAGATTTGTATAAGGCTGAATTAGATGGATATCTTAAAAATGTTACTACCATTACAGAAGCTTTTGGTGAAGAGGTTGTTGAACTAATGAGAAATGTGTACAAGAGTATGGAATTATTTTTTTCTCAATTATATTCTTCTCTTACTGATGATTTCGTGTATCCTTCTATAAATGCTACTATGATAAAAATTATCAATGTTTTCTCAAATTTCGGAGTGGCAGAGACACAGGATGTTTCTGTCTATCATGAAGATAATCAAGAGAAAGGGACAGATTATGCTGCTTCTATAAACATAGTTAATGGTTTAGCAACATTTGATATTCCATTTGACAAATATGATGATTTGGTGATAGATATAATTGGAGTTGGAGTTTTGAATTCGGGAGAGATGTTGCACAGAGAAGTTGAAGATGGATTTGAACTTGCATATTCCGGATTTCCATCTTACTTATCACAAGTTCAACAAATAAATATATTAAAACTTGGATTATTCACGGAAAGGCAATGGGCAGGACAGCAAAGCGAATTAAGTACACCTTACCAAATGAAAAGTGTAATACCAGTTGATGATAATTGGTATGATACTTTAAATTCTACTATTAATTATGAAAAACAAAGTGCAGTTGGATCTCCATCACTGTCTTTGCAATATGTTACTTCTGTTTTGCATGTTGGAGAAGCAAGCATAGTTTTAGTTGGTGGACAAGGAGGTGTTTTATCTATAGATACTAATAATTTGAACATATCGGAAATTAATTTTACGAGTATCGCTAATCAAAGAGTAAGGCAAATCTTCAGAGAAAATGACAACATCTACGTATTAACTGATAGTAATATTTACTTGTCGCAAAATTTTGGAGCTACATGGGATGAATTTGGCAGAGATGGATTACCTAATCAGTTGTATTCTATTGGACATATTGGAAATAACTTAATTGTTGGTGCATCGGATGGTATTTATATAAAATCATCATTTATATTCGATTGGGAAAGATCTGTTGAGACTTCTTCTCCTGTCACTGTTATGTTGACATCTAATTTATTGTATGCTGTTATTAATAGAACTATACAGGTTACTACTAGTGGATATTCATTTGTCGATACTGGAGTGGGAGCAGATTTAGATATAGCAGAATTAGTAAGATATAATTATATAAACATGTATGTCGCTACAAAACAGGGATTATATTCAGATAATGGTAGTCTTAATAGTGATACCCCTACATTAGTAGAAATAAATCTTAGTAATTTTGTAGATGACGATGCCACTATTAATGATGTGGCTACCGACAATTTAACAAAGACAATTATTGGGACTAGTTCTGGAACTTATGTACTTATAGAAAACAATATTATAAATAGTGGATTGACTACTTCACTGGAGGCTGTGCATAAGTCAATTATAATTAATGGTGAAATATGGTTGTTTGGGTATAACTTATTGAAAGTACCATCTCTTAATTATCCGATAAGATTATCAACGGGGATACCTATTTAGAAAAAATAATGATAAAAGGAAATAAAATGAAAATAGAGTTTGAATTACCAGATGAGTATAAAGATAAAAAATTAGTAATTTTACCAGAAGATGATCCATCTCCAATTGCTTATATCAATTTATATGACCCAGGAGATGTCTGGTTAAAAATAAAAGGATGTCTTGATTGCTCTACAAAAAATAGAATAACGTGCTGCGGCACTTGTGCTATGTCATTAAAAGATACAGGTGAATGTAGATTACATATGGGGAATAAGAAAAATGAGAAACCTTTTTATTGTGTTATGAGACCACTCCCAATTACTTGTTTGAATTGGTGCTCATTAGAATATAAATGTATCAGTGGATTAAAAAAAGGGAAAATAAGAAACATAACTAAACCAAGAGATATTTTTAATGATTAAAGATAAAATAAATCAATTCCACGACTGGTTCAAAACTTGGAAACCAATTCACTTATGTTGGTGGTTCAGAAAGCATAATCTACCTATCCCAAAATATTTAATTGGTGGTGATGTAGCGATGGAACAAGCAGCATATAAGATTGGAAATGATGATAATTCTGATCCAGATAGTTGTTCATTTGATGCCTTGAGCACACCACGAACAGGAGTAGAACCGGGCACAAAGTTTGTTATTCGTATTCAAATTGAAGAAAATGGAATGGGGGCAAGTAGTGATGGTTTACAGAGCCAATTATTTGTAAAAGAAGGTTCAGATGATCCATCAACAGCAGTTCAAGTTCTGTATAATTCAGATGCTGGGGCTGATTGTATCATTATAGATAGTGATACTATTACAGGTGGAGATCAAGTTATATCAGGTTCTACAGTTGTTCAGGATTTAAGTGGAACTCATAACTGGAAAAATGGATATCACGTAGAAGCATCTGATGATACACCTAAAATCACTATAGACGCTTCAGATTATATTGATTTTAGTTGGACAGTTCAATTTACAAGTAATGCTTCTGCTGGAACAAGTTATTATTTTTACTGGTTTCACGGTGACGCATTAACAAATATAACTCATGCAACTCCTGCTATTGTCACGACACACACTTCTAGTTCTAGTTCAACATCAAGTTCAAGTTCAAAAAGTAGTTCATCAAGTTCAAAAAGTAGTTCAAGTTCAAAAAGTAGTTCATCAAGTTCAAAAAGTAGTTCGTCAAGTTCTCAATCAAGTTCTAGTTCAATGTCATCAAGTAGTAGCTCAACTACCTATGAAGATTTTTCTGTCAAATTAAGATTAGCACAAGAATTTAGTGTTAATACTGAATTTGTTCCATCAAAAGCAACAGTTTATTTGAAAAGAAATGGGAATAATGCTGCTGATTATTGGACAATATATAATGATAGTAATAATGTTATTGATGCTACTAATTTTTCTAGTATAACAAAGGCATCGAACAGAGTTTATTTGAATGATACTCTTAGTGACTTTACTGGTAACGGGTATATGTTGTTAGATAATTCTAATGGTGTTACATTCGATATTATAAATTATCCAATAAGAGCTTTAGAAGATGATACTTTTAACTTATGGATAAGGTGCATTGCATTACAGTCTAATTATTTCAAAGCTGATATCTTGATTGATGGGAATGTATCTAAAACAATAGATATAGAGGTAAATGAACCATCAGTTTTAGATTGGTTTTGGACTTCTACATCGTTAGTTATTCCAGATACGTCTAGCCATGTGTTGGGAATTAGAATGAAGGAAAGTCAGACAGCAATTGATAAGATATATATAGAGGCTGATGGTACAGAGCCTATTGCCACAGGTCCTGCCTATAGTGTAAGTCCTTATGTGACTGCGCATGTTAAGTTGTATAAAACTAATAGTATTGGTTCTCCTACTGATCAATTATTTGTTTATGACTATAAGAATACTGTAGATCATATTGTTGAAGATGATTGGTATAATTTTGATATTAGTGTTATGGATAATGATTATGGATATTTTTCTCCAGGAGATTTTATTGGAAATTATGCTATAGTCATGTCAACGTCTGGAGGAAATTTTGATAATTTTATTACTTGGGAAATGATAGATAATGATGAGTATCTTTCTTTACCATCTGCTATGAGAATATAATTAGGATAATAAATGGCAACATTGAATTTAATAGATTATTATAGTGCTATAAATGGAACATCATTGTTAGAAGCTGGTGTTTGGCATACTAATTTTGATAGAAGACATGCATTGAAAATATCTAGTGATTTAGATGCTATAGATGAGCATAGTGATACTATGATATTGTCTCCTACTCCTAGTTTAACAGAGTCTATAAATATATTTTCTGAAAAATTAGGGCAAAAGTTGAATAATACAAAAATCACTACTCAAAATGATGGTAGTGAAATAGTTGAATTAGAATTAAATGATAGAGTTGTAACTTTTATTATTGATCAAAGTGGTAGTATGAGTTGGAACGATAACGGTAATTTTAGGCATGTTATCGCTCAAGATATAGCTGATAAGATTGAAAATAATTATCCAGGAGATATCAAATATAATTTATTAGAATTTGGTTCTAAATTTGTTAATGTTATTTTATTTGGGATTATAGAAGAAGGAATAGATATCGATGACTCAGATGTAGTCGAAGATGCGCTCTCTATCGATAGTGATGAAAACTTTAAGGGTATAAGGGTTGTTAGAACTACTGAAGATATTAATCTTAGTTATAATCCTGCTGGTGGAGAGTTGATGTCAGATGGTTTCTTAGGAAAAATGTTAGATCAAGATGTAGTTGATGGGGAGACATATTATTATTGGGTTTATACTTATGGCGCTAGCCTGAATATGAGTAAAGGGAGAAGAATAAAAGTTGTGCCTAGAGAGAGGGATATCCCTAGAGGGGTTTCAATTTTTAGAAGTTTTGTAAATGATGAAGATATAACTAAAGGGAGACCATTAATTGGAAATGGAATTTTAAGAGATGATAACACTATCGGCATCTGGCATTTTAATGAGGGTGTAGGAACTAACGTGTTTGACTTTAGTTCTACTAATGCTGTACTTACTACCTATCCAGATCCTGCATGGTATAATAGCGAGTTCGTGCCAACTGGTCAGTCTGGTATGTATTTCAATGGTCAGACAGACGTTGTATCTAAGGCTGATAGCAATGACAGTTTGTTTGCGGATATACAAAACGGAACGGACATAGATATCACAGTGATGGCGTGGATATATCCTTATGAATTATCTAATGACTATCAGACAATAGTTTCTTCTACTGATGGAGATTATGTTAGCTATAATATGTTCATAAGAGGTGGAAGACTTGGTTTTGAGACTTGGAATGGTTTTACAAATCAAATTCACACTCCAGTTACAATAGATATAGAATTGAATAAGTGGCAACGTGTATGTACTATTGTTTCTGATCAAACGGTTACTCTATATATCAATGGCGTGCTTCGTCCTGTTGCTTCCATTGGTGCTGTCGGGAATGGATCTAAAGATGGAAATTATCATTTCTCTATAGGCGCAGAACAAACTTCTTCATTAACATCTAAATATTTCCACGGAAAAATAACAGAAGTAAGTGTTCATGATACTGTTCGTAGTGTAGCGTATATGAATGCTCAGAGAACAATAGATTCTATTACAGATGCTGATGGTGCGGAAATTGGTACTGAAATAACTGGTATTAAAGATGATAACGGCGATAGAATAAATGTGTTGAGATATGAGGTTCCAGAAGATTATAATTTTGTTGGCGGAAAAGTAAAAATAGTAAGAAACTATGAAAGAATACCAGAGTGGGAAGAAGATGGGACAGAGATATTGTTTGAAGTTACTACTCCTGGTATATATTATATTGCTGATATAGATGATTTTGTTCTTGGCGATAATGTCTATTATAGGATTTATTCTCAGAATACATTAGGTAATTTTAGCTTTGCATCTGATTCTCTTGCACTGACTTTTGAAATAGATAGACCTTCATCGTATGTTGGATTTCCAGCATTAGAATCTAACATACCTTCTCCTATTTTAAGAACTGGGGTTCCACTTGGTACTGCTGGTAATAGGAAGACTGCTATAAAGTGGGGACAAACTTCTGATGATAGAATAAAAAAAGTTAAAATATTTTATAATAAAAGTGGTTATCCTACAGTTAATGACAATGGTGGCAGCAATGGAGAATTGGTATTTAATGGGACTACTTCTGATAATGTTTTTGTTCATAGAGGATTGAATAATAATGAAAACGCTTATTACACTATAGTTAATGTTGATAGGTATGGTAGATCTTCTAATTATGATTCTGATGGAAATAGAGTTGAAGATTTTTTACAGATTTTGATTGTTCCAATTAGTGATGCTGAAGAAAATACTATTCCATTAGCTGATGTTGATAATTTGCATTATGAATTGATTGATGATGATTCTATCAGTATTATATGGGATCAACCTACTAAGAATCCTGAGAATATAAGTGCTTATTTTGATCAGACAGTTGTAATTTATACTTCTATTACTGACCAATTTGGTAGAGCATTGCCAGAGGACACACCTTTGAAAATGTTTGTAAGTTCAGAGATAATTAGAGAAGATCAAGCTGACGATGTATTCGGAGGAGTTGGGATAGTTGAGTTTAATGATAGAGATGCTTATACTTTCAATGTTATTAGAATGGACGATGGCATATTAAAAGCTAGTTTAACTATGACCACGAATACTAGTATAATGTCTAGCGTTAAAGAAGCGACTTTTGAAGTTCAGGTAAAAGCATTTGTTCCAAAAGAGGGATATATTTCTCCTACTGATAATTCTACAGTAACTACTCCTTTAGAAGAGTATGCTCAAGATGTTGCAGATTTAATAGAAGAAATAGAGGGTGAAGATGTAGTATCTAGTACAGTTAGTGGTGATAATATTTTTGAATATATCTCTAAAAAAATAACAATTAATTTTACAAATCCATGGGAAGTAGAGTTAGTAAATAAAGAAAATATGATGGTTTCTGAAAGATGTTATGTTCAAAAAACAGATGAGATTACAAAAGAGGAATACTTGTTAACTTCTGATCAATCATTTAATGGCATTTATATGAAAGCATCTGCTCCTTTTATTGCTAGAGCAAAAGTAAAATATAAAGGTGGAACAATCAATTCAGGGTCTGTAGAATTAGCGGTATGGGATGCTGATTCTGACAATCTTTGTAGAAATGCTGGGTCAGATGGTGCTACGCCTTATGAAGGAGAAAAAATACAAGTTAGCACTACTGTTTTGCCTCCAGCTGGATCTCTTCCTATCTTATCAGGTACAGAAGAAATTGAAAGTGGAGGAGAAACGACTACTGTTCCTATATCATATGTCGATATTCCACTATATTCTCCAGATCTTCCGCAAGCTGTAAGATTGTTTGTCAAGGGAACTAGAGCAGGATATAGCTCAGTAAAAGATTTATATATATTATTCCAAAATATATTAAAGATTGATATACAAGCTTTTAGTCCAACTGTAGATGGTACTCACTTGGCGGAACAACAAGCTCAGACTTATATCGTTCATCCAGATTACCCTAACATTAATTTGCCATTTGATAGTTCATTGGTAACGTATCCAGATGATGATACTGTTGTGCAATGGGAGAGTAGACCAATAGAAGGGGATCTTAGAGAGATATATTCAATAGATAATGTACCTATTCCAAATGGCGTTTATTCATATACTAGAAATGGTGTTGCTAGAAATGTGTTTATGGGTCCAGTTGAAAGAGGATTAGTAAAAGTAGATGAAACACATGAGATTACAGCAACAGTTGTTTTTAGTGGATTGTCAGCTCAATCTAAACAATTTGTAAAAATAGAATATGAACCTGCCGAATATAACAAATTTGCAGCGAGATTTTTGATGGAAGTTGATGGTGGTTGGATAGGTAGTGGTTTAAATTCTAGATGGGGCGGCGCTGGATGGATGAATGTTAGAAGTGGTATAATGTGGGCAGATGGATCTGATTATAGAAAGGTTAAAGTAAGTAGAAATCCTAGAATTGCTGGTGGTACTGATTTCAAATCTGCTTCATGTTTTAGAGAATGTGCCACTCAAGAAGATTCTGAAGTTTTGGAATTAAGTTCCGGACAAATAGTCCATATATTTACTGGAGATGATAATATAGAAATTTTATATGGAGATATAACAGAAGAGACAGATCCATATACAGGAGAGCACACTCTCAATGTTGGAGAAAATGGTTTCATATCTAATGGCGATGCTTATATAGAATTAAGGGATCAGGAAGATAGTGATATAACATATTTTTATATTAGAGCAAATAAATTTGTACCAGATGCTGGAGGTATTAATCCAAATTTCTTAAGGGATGAAAATCCTATCAATGAATGTTTGTGTTTGAAAGGATCTTCAGGTTTATTTAGAAAAGATTTACCGAAATGGGAACCTGTTGTTTACATAAATGGTGCTACAACATTGTTCGTTAATAATAGACCTTTAACTTTAAGAGGAGGAGGTGATTTTCGTAATGGGATACCACCATGTCCAATCGGATTAAAAGAACCTTTGAGTATGTCTATTGTTGAAAGAAGAGTGGTTACTGAAAATGAATCATTTTTGGTTACTAATGATCAATTTTTAGATGCTGATGGCAATACACTAGTGAAAGATAATTCTGACGTTTTCATTAAAGTAATGGCTGGTTGGAAAAGAGGAGGAGTTCCAGAGGGAACAACAGTAAGTGTTGCTGTTGGGAGTGGAACTGCTTCTAATTTGTTTGTTGCAAGTCAAGATAGATATTTTGCAGAAATAGATCCAGATGATGGATTGAGTTATGTTACTGTTCAGTTAGTAGCTTCTAGAGTAGTAGAAATAACTACTACTGAAAACATTAGAATATTTTCTGTATATGATGAAAATGGTAAGACAGAAAGAAGTGTAGGAGTTACTGTAAGTTTAACTATTGATAAAGAAAATGAAGAAATTGTGGCAACAACGCCAGGTGTCATTGCTGATGTGCCTCCACCAGTAGCAACTCCTTATTCCAGAACATTAGACAGATATGATATTTTAGCGAATGAGTGGAGTGTTGTTAATAACATGAGGGAAGGTAGAGGAGATATGTTCTCAGGTGTTGTTGGTGATTATATATATGCTATCGGGGGACTAAAAGGGAATAATATGGATATATCTTCAAGAAATGAAAGATATGATATTATCACAAATACTTGGAGAGGCATGGAGCCTATGCCAACTCCTAGATTTGGAGGTTCTTCTATAACTATTGGTGATGATATATATACTATTGGAGGAATTGGAATAGATGCTTCTGAGGGAGGTGAGCTTGACGTTAGTATAGCTATGGAAGTTTTTCATACAGATATAGATGAATGGGAGTCATTAGCAACAATGCCAATAGTTAATCAGGGCGATGCTGATGAAGAAAAGTTTGGAGTTGCTTTTGGAACTGCAAAACTTGTTACAATAGGTGTTGAACAATACATTTATGTATTATGCGGAGCAAAATCTGTTATTGATAGTAGAACTGAGGTAGAAATTGAAGAATATAACAATGTTATCTTAAGGTATCATGTAGGGGGAAATTTTTGGCAAGTATCTGATGAGTTATTTAGTGATGAGATGGCCACTTATGCTAGGACATCGCCATCCTCTATATATTATGATGATAAGATAATAGTGTTTAATGGAGCGATAGGAAGTGGAACTGATATAATATTCCCTAATGATGATTTCACAATAGATATAAATGATTCATTAGTTAGGATTGTTACTGAAAGGTATATTAATTTTGGTAGTGGATTATTTTCTGATAGACCAATTCCAAAATATTTATCGGCATTTGTTGAATATGATACTAATCCATCTGATGATTCTGCTAATTATTATATATTAGGTGGATTTAATAATGACTCTTCTAGTTTAGACATAATGGAAAGAATAACAACATTTTATAGTCCTTTCTATTATGAGAGTTCATATGACATTAATAATCCTTCATTAAGCGTAGCTTCTTTACCAACTGCAAAACATGGTGCTAGTGCTGTTTACATTGAAGCTCTTAATGGGTCTGATCGTACTCCTTACATATATTTAATGGGAGGATATACATCAGCTAGAGGGGAAGAATCAGTAACGATAACTTTTGATATATAGGACAAAAGTAATGTTAAAAGAATATAAGACAGTTAAATTGAGATTAGATGGGCAACAATCACTGTCTGTGCCTGTTGATATAAAAAAGAATGGAAGATACATAACTGAAGATGTTGACATTATTGTTAGAGGATTTTTGAAATTCACAGATGAAGCGACAACAGATACAACTTTGTATGAAAGTAATGAATACCAGAGACAATCTGCTAACAAATTAAATGATAAGACGATAGTTCATCCAGTATTATTCACATCAAATAGAATTAGAGTTGCTGATGGTAGGGGTGTTTTTACTCTGTTGCCCAGATCAGAAGATGTTTTAGAAGATACGGAAACAGTTCAGAGCAGAGCAGGATCAGACATAACTGATGAGAATATAATTGGTTCTGGAGGGATATCTGATGATGAGCAGATTGAGAATCCAGAAAGTGAGGCAGCAACTATAATAATAGAAACAGGGAAGATAAGGACACCATATAAGATATCTATTGAGATTACTGTTGTCCCTCTTGTGGAAGGAGGATTATATGCTCAGACTGTTGATAGGGGTACTAATCCAACAATAGATGAAGAGACTAGTGATTCTTCTTTATTCTCGAAACATAAAATAAGAATAGGTAGTAATTTGATAGTTGAGTGTTTTGGAAAAGATGATTGGGTTCCTGCTATTACTTCTATACTTGGAACAAGTAATAGTACTTATGATACTTTTACTGCTGAATTAGAAGACTTATCTAATAGTACTCCTATGGGAGTTTCTACATTATATGATGTAATTGTGTCTGGTGCTGATATGTTATCTGATAATGATATAGATACAACAAGAAAAATAATGTATGTGTTTACTGATAATGAATCTAGTGTCTCTACTGCTTCAGCTGATGATGTTGTTAATGAAGTAAATAATATTGATGGCGTTAAAAAAACTCCTTTAATGATTTCTAATATGTCTGTTGTAGATCCTGTAACTTTATCTGTTAAAGCTAATACTACAGACACTAGAAATTTAAATAAAATGTCATTTGAGACAGGAGGTCAAGCTATTACTGTAGTATCTGAGGATTTCTTAGATGATGTTGTTGGTATATTCTATAGTGAAGCTGTTGGTGCTATGGGCTATGGAACATATGAATTTATTGCTGATTTGGGAGAAGAGTCAACAATAAACAATATTACTGCTTATTTTGATATAACAGTTGATAATGCTAATGCTACATGGGAAATTGAGACTAGTATTGATGGATACAATTATACAGCATTAAATAAAGATTATGCTGATGATGAAACAGTTGAATTTACTGATCTTTTAGCAAGATATATAAAATTCAAAATAGTGTTGATAACTGGGTTTAATAGCGAGACTGATGAATATCAAACTATCCCTGATTCGCCTGCTCTTACTTCTGTATCTATAGTTTATAACCAGGCTAATATAGCTTATCTATATTTAAATAAAGAAGAAGAAGATGTTATACCATATCATGTTACTTTAGTTGTAGATTCTAATAAAATTGTTAATAATGAGATTAGTGTTGGAGTTGCTAAATCAGATTCTGGGACATGGGTTGATTATTCTACTCCATCTCAACCAACTGTTAATCAAAATGGCAAGGTAGTTGTTCCAATAAGATTTTCTCAAGATATTGGGGAATTTCAACAAGAGCCTTTAAACAAAGTTGATAGTTTCACATTGAAAATGGAGTATGGTTCTTTTGATCCATTTGCTACAGTGCTTCTATATGATAAAGATGATGAGATAATACTTGGTAGTAGATACAAATTGTATCCTAGAGATGGAGTAGTTGTTTTGTCTTTTGCCGTTGATACTGATTACCAAGATGGTGATTTTAAAATAGGTCTTCTTAATGGAACAGATTATAAAATTGGACTTAAATTGACCAATAAATCAGATACAGAGCAACTATTATTGTATGGAATAGGACATTTGTATACTACAGGAAGAGACTTATTACCACCAGTTACTAAGATTCCTCCAGAAGCAAGAAGTGTAATTATGACTAATAAAAATCCTAATAGATTTACAGTTATGGAAGTTTCTTATACTTATACAGATTCTAATTTTGATCCAGAGGTTGAATCGTCAACAAGAATAGTTTGGTACATCAATGGTTCTTCTGTTAGTTATCTTGAAGGGATAAGAAAGTGGAATGACATAACTGATCCGCTAGACCCTGTTTACTCTCAAACACCTTTGGAATTTCCAAGCACTAGTGATTTGGCGGGAGATACGATAGAAACATGGATTAAGAAACAGGAAGATTCTATATTGAAAGTAAATGATATGGTTTACTATGAAATTCAGGTAAGTGATGGAGAATTATTTAGTACGAAAGAAAAATCTAATACTGTTATTGTAACACAAGCATCTCCTGTGTTGAAAGGTCAAATTTTTGTAAAGGCAAAAGATGAGAGTGGTAATATCGGAGATAGGTTAGCTAGTGATACAACAGCTGTAATATATCCTTCATTAGATGAATTATTCGCAGGAGATGGTGAAAATAGAAGTGAAATAGTGTGGATTGTAAATGATGTGGTATTTAAGAAGGGAGTTTTTGGAGATGAGTCGTCTGGGGGGATCCCTATTGAAGAAATTAGAATTAATGAAATAGGTAGTGAAGAGTATACTGATTATGGATTAAGAATTAATAATAGTGTAACAGTTCAAGTTACTCCTAGAACAAGTGGAATAACAGGAGATGTAATGACTAGTGAGACGGTTGTTGTTAATAATTCATTGCCAAGAGTTTATGATGTAGAATTTCTTGGCACAAGTCATTCAGATACAGATGATTTATTCTTAACATGGACTTTTTGGGATTTTGAGATCGTAGCTCTTACAGATAGTGATACAACTGGACAAGTAGATCAAACTACCGTATCGTGGTTCTTAAAGCCGCCTGGAGGTGATGCTTTTACTGAGGTATACAGATTTAATGATCAGTCAGCAGGTCTTTTTACGACAGCAGATCCTCCTTATAACACTCTTATTACAACTAGTTTAGTAAATACTAACTCAAGGGTTTCTTCTGGTTTATTGACTGTAGGGCAAAAATGGCAGTGCATAATTACTCCAAATGATAGACTAGATAATGGTGTTACTTATACTACAGAAGAAATAATTATCACTCCTTCCGCAAATTAAAATCATTTTATCATTGAAAGTGATTAATTTTATGGTATAATATGGGAAATTGTAAAGGATTTTGGGATAATAAGTAGAATGGTAATAATTATAAATACTGACCATAACTTTAGAGTATTTAGATACAGAATGATATATAAGGATATTTCTTTTTCTTGAGTTATGGCGAGAATTGGATTTATCCTTTTTTAATGAATTAGAGGAAATAGAATGGAAATTAGAACGGAACATGAATTTAGGTATATGTGTGTAGATCCAGCAGCAATTTTTAAAGATTGTTGTAAATTTAATACATGGTTTAGTAGAACTCGGACACAATCAATTGCTTATGGAACTTCACCTAATGGTGAGGTAGATGAACAGGAAGTTAGAGATTATCGTGGAGCTGCGGGGGAGCAATTCGTAGAAGCTCTTATTCGTGTTTTAGGGGCACACATATCAATTGGAGTTGATCCTAGTTCTATTGAGTTAATAAGCGGTGATGATGATTATGGTGTTGATATGAAAGGGATAGGATATAATGGAAAAATTATTACTATCCAAGTTAAGTGGAGGAATGTAAAGGGAGAGGGTAGTATTTTGACAGCAAATAATTCACATCTTTGTAATTTTAGGTCTAAGTCTGTGATGCCTATTAATCAAGGCGGTTTTGGGGTTGATCAATATGATAAATGCGAATTAAAAATAGCGAAAAAAAGTGGTCTTCTTGGCACTTGTAATATGATTATTATTCATTTTGGTGAAAAAATTGATGAAATTGTTAAACAGAATATGTTGCCGGATGTAAGAGAAATCAATAGAGCAGCAATTAAAATTTTGGTTGATGATAATCGTATATTTTGGGATGCGTATAGAAAAGATGTATGTAGGGAGGAGTAGAATGAAAAAAAATATATTATATCCATATCAAGATTATCTTATTAGTAAGATTATGGAATTATCTATGGTTATAGGTAGGATTATTTTGCCGACAGGTGGAGGTAAGGGAGTAATTTGTAGAGAATCGTTTTTTAGGATGATTATTTCACCTCTTAATGAGAATAATCAATTTCTAGGGCTTGTGCTTACTCCGCGATTACTTCTTAATAAGCAATGGGTAGCTGATTTTATCGAATATTTTGATGATCAGAATTGTAAAGTTAATTTCATTTTTGTTGGCTCGGATAAATTTAGCAGACCAATGATGAAAAAGATTATGAAGATTTTGCGTAAGATAAATGGTTCAGGAGTTCATAAGCCACTTAGTACTTTAGATTATAACAAAGTGAAGAAAGAAGTGGAATATAATAGAAGCCAGGGAATTAATACAATAATAATTAGCACTTATCATTCTAATATTGTTATTAGGAATACTAATCTTCTTTTTGATTTTGTCGTTTATGATGAAGCTCATTATGTTCCAGGTAGAGAGGATCCTAATGGTATTGAAAAAGAAGATTTTTTCTCTTCTACAGAAATTAAAGCAAAAAAGAAGTTGTATACAACCGCGACTGAAAGATTGGGTAATGTAGATGAAGATACTCTTTATACTGGAAGAGGAATGAATAATGAAATTATTTATGGACCAGAAATTATGGGTTGGGAAGAAGATGGTCTTTATAGACGTATTTCTCCAAGAGATTTGATTGAATTTGGGTCTATAGTTGAACCATTAGTACATGTATTTTCTACAGATGTGAATTTGAATAAATATAATATCGGAGATGTTAATGATATCCAAATGATTAAAACTATAGATCCTTTAAGGGAGAGAGAATTTGAAGAAAAAGCTAAAATAATTATAAAAATGTTTTTAGAGCATGAAAAAGCAATTAATAGAATTTCCGCAAGTGAACATTTTCAAGGTGCTAAAGTTTTAACACCCTTTAATGGAGCGGCTGAAAAGAAGGGTGTAATGATGTTTTTGCGATCTATGTTAACAGAAGAGGGAATTCTTGAATTTGGTATAGATTCTGAAAATGGAGTTGATATTCATGGAAGAGACAATCAAAGAGTAAGTAATAAGTCTAAAGAGGATCTCACTAATTCATTTAATGTATTAGAGTCGAAAGATAGAGCATTTATTGGCCATATTGATATACTTACTTGTGGGATAGATATTCATAATCTAACAGGGGTATTATTTCTTCAAAATTGTTCGAGAGTGAAAACAATTCAGAATATTGGTCGCGCGATGAGACTTCGTAATGAAGATAGAAAGAAATGGCATAAAGGGGAAATAACGCCTAGAGATGGGAATTGGATAAAACCTAATTTATATGTTATATTACCAATGTGTTTGGAAGGAAGAGAAGATTTTAATATACAATCAATTAATATAGTAAATGAAATGAGAGATTATTATGGTTTTAAATCTTTTGAGTTTGTTCATATAGGAGGTTGGCAACCTAAACCTATACCAGAAGGGCCAGAATTTGGAAGAGTTAGAGATAACCAAAATCTTATATCAGAGTTGGATAGGATATATTATCAAAAAATAGAAGATAGAAGGGAACTTAATAAAGAAGCAAGGCAGGAAAAAGAGAATGCTTATATTGATGATATGAGTGAAAGAGGAGATATTGGAGAAATTGAAAATTATATTGATAGTTTGCTCCTTTGATAATTAAAAATTGAAAGGATTGATTGATGTTAGAGATTAGTGTAGAAGAAAAGCAAAAAAATATAAAAAACTATATTAAAAGGAGTTGTGTTAAAGATGGCTCTATGCAGGGTGTTCATACTCCATTTTTTCTGTGTAAAGAAATATTGCTCAAAACTAATGAATATTTGAAATTAGATAATGAGAATATAAGTATTCTTGTTATTTTTAATATTGAGTTTTTGTGGGTTCTTATTGAAGAATTAGGAATAAACGCAAATAATATTACATTTATGTCTGATTCTGATCAAAGAAATATATTTGCTGAAAAGAGGTGGGGAGTTAAATCTATTAAAAATGTCATTAAAAAGGGAGAAAATATAATGGGAAAGAAATTTGATTTTGTGATAGGGAATCCTCCTTATAATGCTCCTAAGACTAGGAAAATAAAGACAAAAAAAGGAGTTTGTGGTTCTAATCTTTGGGATAAATTTGCGATGTTATCTATCGATCAATTTTGTATTAAAGATGGATATGTAGTATTGATCCATCCTGGACAGTGGAGAAAACCAGATCAACTGTTGTTAGATATAATTAAGAAGAAAAATTTATTATATTTGGAGATGCATAATCTTAAGGATGGAAAAGATATTTTTAAAGTTAATACTGGTTATGATTGGTATATTTTACAAAAGTCTGATTATCAGGGAGAAACCACTATTATTGATATGGATGAAAAAGAATTTATTATTAATTTAAATGAATGGGATTTTATCCCTAACTGTGATTTTAAGTTAATAAAAAATATTTTAGTTAAAGAAAGTGAAAAAAAATGTGAAGTTGTTTATAATAGAACTAATTATGGGCATGATAAAAAATGGATGAATAAAGAAAGGATTGGTAAATTTAAGTATCCTTGTATCTATAGTATTACTCAGAAAAAAGGAATAGAATATTATTATTCTTGGACTAAAAATAATGGGCATTTTAATATTCCTAAGGTAGTAATTCATTTTATAGGCAGTTATGTAGATGCTTTTGTTGACTATAAGGGAGAATATGGTTTGTGTGAATTTTGTTGCGGAATTAAAATTAAGAGTGAAGAAGAAGGAAAGCAGATTAAAGAGGCAATAAAAAGTGAAAAATTTAAAAGGGTGTGGAAAGCGACGGAGTGGATGTATAATAATCAAGAATGGAGAACATTTAAATATTTTAAAAAAGATTTCTGGAAAGAGTTTATTTAATGGAAACTCTGACAGAAAAAAATAAGAAAAGAAGAAAGAAGGAGAGAAAAAAAACGGCAGAAGTTTTTACTCCTAATTCTTTGGTAAATAAGATATTAAGTAAATTACCTGAAGAAGCGTGGGAAGAAGATAAAACTTTTTTAGATCCTGCGTCTGGTAATGGTAATTTTTTGATATGGATTTTATTGATAAAAATATCGAAGGGTCATGAATCATTAAAAGCATTAAAAACTATTTATGGGCTTGATATACAGTGTGATAATATTAAGGAATGTAGGTGGAGACTTCTTAAGGTTATTAGTTTATTTACTGATATAGAAAGGAAGCATATAGATATAGTTTTTCAGAATGTTAGATGGATAGATAATACTAGGAAATATAGAAATTCTGAAAAATTGATATGGTCTAATGGTTCTTTAGATTATGATATGTCTTTTAAGAAAAATCATAATAATAAATCTATTGATTTATGGGTTAAAAAAATTGAAGCTGGAGAATTAGATTTAGTTAATTTACCTATAAAATGTAACGATATGCCATCCCTTATAGAAAGAGATGTTGAAGTTGGTTTTGATATTTTTGAAGAAGATGAGGAATAAATAATTTGTAAAATTATAGATTTTATTAAAAAATCCGATGTAGTAATATAAAGAGAATAAAAATAGCTATTGACGATAGCTCGTTTTTATTCTTTTATTTGAAAAATATCTAATATTAAGGATGTAAAGTATGTATAAATGTCATATATGTGGCAAGGAAACAGAAGGTTTTCGGGACGCTCATATTCTTCCTGAATCGATGGGGTTTAAGAATTCTTATAAAATTGCTCAATGTGATTGTGATGGAAAAGTAGGGGACGAGGAATTCGTAAAAATGTATTGTATAAATGATCTTTATAGATGGAGAAAAGGTAAAAAAGTAAATTATAAGAGAATAAATAAACAAATAAATAATAAAACTTTTTCTATTAAAGCGGACAAAGATAGTTTTAATATGAAATTTGAGAATGGTTGTGATGTAGCATTTACAAGTATAGATAAAAATAAACCTATTGATCCATCAGATAATAGAATAGCAAAAATAGAGGCTTCTATCTTGCCTGTGTATATTTATCATTCTTTACTTAATTCTTTAATTTTATTAGAAAAATATAAAAAAGAAGATTTTCTTAAAGGTAATAGACCTATAATATTGCAAAAATTAAAGGACTTTTGTAAATGCAAAGAGGAACTTATAGAAATGAAGGGAGGAAGAGATTCTTTGTATTTTTTTGTAAATAAAGATACTAAAAGTAAAGAAGCTTTTTGTGTAGAATTTAACGATTCTAATGGTAAGTTATCTAATTTTAAAATTAGGGTATATGAGAATAAGGGGTACAATGTTAATATATCAGATAACGAAAAATATGAGATTAGAGAATTAGAAATTGAAGATACTATTATGTGGGACAATTGGATAGAAATGACATATGGAAAAAGACGAATAGTAATTAAGGGAGGAGAATATCATGAATTTTAAAATTGATAAAAATATAGATTATAAAAAAATAGATGAATTATCGAAAAAAATGATTGAGGATATTCGGCTAAAGTCAAAAGAAGATTGTAAAAACCATTTAGTTTTTTTAAGAAAATATGCAGAGGACGGATGGTTTTTTGATGTCGGGGGGCTTCCTATCGGGTTCATAACAGCAAATGTAGATTCTTCTATTTGTGATGAGAACAATATATGTGATTATGTAGAACGTATTGCTGGAGAAATGGATACGTCCATTTTTTATAGGGGCGAATTAATAAGCACAGCTATAAAATTACATAATGATAATAATTATTGTGCTAGCATTCCTTTGCTTCTTTTAAATATAGAGGGAGAGTTGAGAGACATTTTAGATGGAGAAAATGGTTTTCCATTTTCTAATAAAAATGTAAAAATTGTTAAAGGAAAAGAGCTTCAAAGATATATTATAAAAATTATTGAAGAAGAAAAAATTGATTTTTTTACTAATCCTAAAACAAGAAAATTTCGGGATATATTTTTAAAAAATATATGTAATGAATGGAATTTTTATGGAGTAGGTATACAAAAGATATTAGAAATAAAATTTCCAAGCATTAGAGATGTCGGTGTTTGTAAAAGGATATGTGAAAAATGCAAAAGGAGAAATAAATTTAATAGGGACATCGTCTTGCATGGATCTTGTCCTAAATATGGGAATCGTATTAATAGTGCTAAGGCTATGTCTTTACTTTTTCTTGTTAAGGCGATTGCCTCTTTCCGAGACCATATAAGGGAAGATGCTCAAGAATTTGAGAAAGATCTTGAGGAATACTATAATTGATCTCTTTCATTTTTGGGATTCTATCGATATATTAACATGTCTTATATTATAAGCATCTTACTACTAACTTATAACAATCTTAAAATCATTTCCCCCCAATATGATCAAATCATATATTTTCTTCTTGAAAGTGGTTGGTAATATGGTATAATGATATTATGAGTGAAAAAATAAGAAAATTTGGAATAAAATATAAAGTATCAGACAAAGCTAATAAGTGGAGATATTTTCAAGGATTTCATGTATTAGATGGAAAGGATAGAATAAAAAATTCTTATGAAAAAGTTGATGCAGCTGCAGTAAGTTGGGAAGGGTCACAAGATATTATAGCTGAAATTAGAAAAAGATATGATGCTACTAGACATTTTCATCTAATAAAAATAGACAGAATAATAATTTATGAAACACAAGTTTCAAGATTTGAATTGATGGAATTATGAGTGAAAAAACAAAACAATTTATGGCAGTAGAAAAATGCGATGATAGAGGAAATATAATTCATAAAAAATATTATAATGGAGATGAGGTATGGTATGAATATGATGATGCCGACCATATGATTCACGTTAGAGGTTCTAGTGGAGCAGAAGTTTGGTGGGGATATAATGAAAATGGTTCTATAACTTATCATAGAAACACTGAGGGAGATGAATCCTGGTGGGATTATGATAATGATAATAGATTAATTCATTGTGGAAATAATGAAGGATATGAGGGTTGGTGGAGATATGATGAAGAAAGTAAACAGATAGAGATAACAAAGCAAGAGATGATGGAAATAAAATTCAGGAAACAAGAGCAAGAATTTTTAAGTAGAGAATCAATTACAAAATTTGAGTTGATAGAATTATGAATGAAAAAATATTGGAACGAGATGAAAGAGGTAATTGTACTCATTTTAGAAGTAATGATGGTATGGAATCTCATTTAGAATATAACGAGAATGATGATGTGATACATTTAAAAAGTTCTGATGGTTTTGAATTTTGGAAAAAATACGATGATAAAGGCAGAATAATACATTTTAAAAATATGAAAGGTTATGAGAAATGGTGGAGATATGAGGGGAATGATGATGTAATGTATGCTGTAGATTCTGATGGAGATGAATATTGGAGAAAATTGGGTGGTACTGGAATTTGGGGTCATGCTACGCAACAAGAGGCTGAACAAATCAAAGAAAAAGAGTTTTTAAGCAGAGAACCAGTGCCTATATTTGAATTGATGGACTTATGAGTGAAGAAATATTAAAACGTGATGAGAATGGCAATTGTATCCATTTTAGAGACAATAATGGTTTAGAGTCTCATATGGAGTATAACAAGAATAATAAAATAATACATCTAATAAGCTCTGATGGTTATGAATATTGGGAAGAATATGATGAGAAAAATAGGGTAGTATATTTTAAAAAAAGAGATTTTGAGAAATGGTATAAGTATGAGGCAAATGGTAATCTGATATATTCCATAGATTCTGATGGAGATGAACTTTGGAAAAAGTGCGAGAATGGTAGCACAAATTATGTTGAAGAACAAGAATATGAACAAATCAAAGAACAAGAATTTTTAAGCAGAGAATCAGTTATGAGATTTGAGTTGATGGAATTATAAAATGAAAAACCTAAATGTCGTAATTTTAACACATAATGAAATTGGTACTATAAAAAAATGTTTAAAAGCATTATATACTCATACAGGAAATTTTAATTTAGTTGTAATAGAAAACAATTCTGACGATGGAACTTCTCAATTTTTGTCAAAAGTTAATAGAGAAAGAAACTTTGATTTTACGCTGATACATCAGTATGAAAATATAGGAGTCATTAAAGGAAGAAACAAAGGTTATTCTTTTGCCAAAAATATTTATCCAGATGCTGAATATACTTGTTTCCTTGATAGTGATCAATTTGTTCTTAAAGGTTGGCAAGATATTTATACTGAGTGGATAGATAAGGGGTATGATATAGTTGGATGTGAAGCATGGTTGTTGAGAGATGATTTTTACCCTATGAAAAAAGTATCATGTTCAATAGACTCATTTAGTTATGTTGGGTGTGGTGGGATGATGCTTAAGAATAGTGTTGTAGAGGACATAGAATTGTTTGATGATAGATTTGACAAATATTATTTTGAAGATCCTGATTTTTGTTTCAGAGCACATCAAGCAGGATATAAAATAGGGTGGAATTATAAGGGTCTGATAAAGCATCAGAAAAATAACTTATCTTTAAGTGGGGATAGAAAAAAATATTTTACAAAAAATTGGAAAAAGTTCCAGGAGAAGTGGAAGGGACATGAAATTCCAGTTCTTAAGATGGATTAACTGTTTCAATAATAAATTCTAATATCTCATCTCTTCCTTCTAATATAGTTTCAACAATTTTTTGTCCATTATCCATTTCATGAACAATTCCAATGAAATTACCAAAATCACCATAATCATCATTATCTATATGTTTTTGCATTCTCTCTGGACTTTCTATTTCATTGTCTCCCATTCCCATTGGGTCGTACCAGCATTTTATAATTTGCCATTTTGATGTATCCATTAGTCTATCTCCATTAATTCAAATCTTGAAATTTCTATATCTTCGTTGCTCATTGTTTCATTTGTCTCTATATTAATAATTCGTATTTTTGTTATACTAGATCCTCTTTTTTTGTAAAAATTTGTAATTTCTTTTACATTTTCCCTGGCATGTGTTAGACCCATTACAGCTATTTCTCTCGACTCACTATTTAAAATAGAATATATTTTTGTATTCATTATCCCAATGAAATAATACCAGTAGTTTTCATATTCATATTTTATTATGCATTTACTCATATATCCATTAGCTCAAATCTTGTAATTTCTTTTCTTTTACTAAAGTTAATTTTTTCAAATTCTTCTTCTGTTATCTCTGTTCTTTCTCCGTTTTTATTATATTTGTAAAATTCTTTATCTCCTTTATTATCTCTGTAATGAATTTTTCTATTTTCTTCATCATATTCTTTCCAAATTTTAAATCCCTTAGAATCTTTGGCATAAATCATATTGTTATTATCATCGTATTTATACCACTCTTCAAGATCATCCCAGCCTGGGAAAAGTCTATATATCACATTACCTTTATCGTCGTATTTTTTATTATTATTACTCATAGTTCCATCAACTCAAATCTAGAAATTGGTATTAATTTTTCATTATCCATTATTTCATTTGTTTCTTTATTGAGAATTTCTATTTTTTTCACAGTTCCCCCTTGACCTTTTTTGCGAGATTTTTTAATTTTTTTTATATATTCTCTAGCTTCTATTAGTGTCATTGTTATTACTGATTTGCTGTTCTTATCACGCCCAGAGAAGGTCTCTCCATTTTTTATCCCAAAGGAGTAGCACCATTTTTCTATACTTCCGTATTTATATCTTATTATGTATTTACTCATATATCCATCAACTCAAATCTTGTAGTTGGTTTAGGTTCATTATCTATTATCTCTTTTGTTTCTGCATTGAGAATTTGTATTTCTTTTATTTTTTCGTAGCCTTTCATGCGGATTTTTTTAATTTTTATTACTTTATCTTCAGCTTCTTGTAATGTCATTTTCATTATTTCTTCTGTATCTGAATCACCAGTAGAGCAAGTGTCAGAAGAGGGTTTATCTTCTCTTGCTATTCTTACAAAATATCGCCACCCAATATGTTCCCCGTATGTATATCTTATTATGTATTTACTCATATATCCATCAACTCAAATCTCATAACTGGTTCTCTACTTAAAAATTCTATTTCTTTGATTTGTTCAAATTCTTGTTTGGTGATTTCTATTTGGTTGCCTAAATCATCCCATTTGAAATGTTCTTCACCACCATCATCTTTATAATGTATAAGTTTGTTATGTTCATTATATTCGCACCAATATTCAAGACCTACAGAATTCTTATAATGAATTTCATTATCATTATCATCGTATTCATACCAATATTCTTTACCTTCAGCATTTTTAAAATAAATTAGATTGCCTCTTCCATCAAGTTTCTCTATTTTTTTACTCATATATCCATCAACTCAAATCTAGAGGCAGGTGTTCTACTCAAAAATTCTTTTTCTTCTCGTTCTTTTAATTTTTGTTTTGTCATATCTATTTGGTTTCCATCTTCATCATAGATATACCAATTTTCTTCACCATACAGATTTTTGTAGTGTGCTGTTGTTTGTTCCCCTTTTTTGTTATATTCATACCAGGCTTCACGACCGAAAGAATTTTTGACATGAATTAGATGACCATTTTCATTATATTCCCACCAGTATATTAGACCAGTAGGGTCTTTATGATAAATGAGATTTATTTCTTCATCATATTTTTTTATTTCTTCACTCATATATCCATCAACTCAAATCTTGAAATTGGTTCAGGTCCATTATATATTATCTCTTTTGTTTCTGCATTGAGAATTTGTATTTTTTTTACTTCATATTCTGTTCCTCTATGGATTTTTTCAATTTTTATTATATTTTTCATCGCGTCTTCTAATGTCATTTTTGTTATTATTTTATCGAGTTCGTTTGTGGCGGAGTATGTAGAATCGTTTGTTATTTTAGTAGAATAACCCCAACTATCCAGTCTTCTTGGACTACCCCATTTTTTTAATTTATATCTTATTATGTATTCACTCATATATCTATTAACTCAAATCTTGAAGTTGGTCCATCTTCTATTTCTTTGTTTGTTGTTGCATTGAGAATTTGTATTTCTGTTATATCGCCCCCATAACGGTGTTTTTTACGGATTTTTTCAATTTTTATTATGCTATCTCTGGCATTTTCTAATGACATTTTTACTATCTTTTTTGAATCTGAATAAATGGTAGAACATGTATCAGAAGATAGTTCGCCATCTCTTGCTATTCCTACAAAATAATGCCATTCAGTTTTGCTTCCGTATTTATATCTTATTATATATTCGCTCATATATCCATCAATTCAAATCTTGAAGTTTCTTCATATTTCCATTTATCATTTATTATCTCATTTGTTTCTGTGTCGATAATTTGTATAGTATTTATGATATTGTATGTTCGTCCTTCTCTGACTTTTATAATTTTTTTCGCATTTTTTCTAGCTTCTTCTAGTGTCATTTTTGTTACTGCTGAACTGTCTTTCTGTGAGATAGAATATGTAGAGGTATCTTCTATTTTGGAGGAATAGCACCATTGCGTTACTCCGTCCAATCTATATCTTATTACATATTTATTTTCACTCATATATCCATCAATTCAAATCTAGAAGCAGGTGTCCTGTTGAGGAACTCTATTTCTTCTACTCTCCGTCGGGACATTTTTCCTCTTTTAACTATGTTATCTGGTCCTAATTTGTTTATAAATTCTGTTAGGAATTGTTCAGAGAATGTATTATAATGGAGTTGGTAACTTCCGATATATTTCCAGACAACTTCATTTTCAAATTCTCTGACAAAATCTTCAGAAAGTTTTGGTTCAGCTGATAATGAAAGCCATGGTGTACGCTTGCCATGTCTGAATTCCTCAACAGAGCAATTGATGTTGTAATATTCTATCAGTCTTTTCACTTCTCTTTTTACGTGTTCTTTCATTCTGTTATTTTACCATAAAAATGGCATAATGTCAAGAAAAAATGTTGAAAAGTGATTATATTTGTTGTATTATAGGAGATACTTATAAGGAGGTTGTTATGAAATTAGGAATATTGTGCAATTTTGGACCACCTCACATTGGAGGCAGCGAGTCCGTAATTAAGAACATCTCTACACAGTTAATTAAGGGATATAAGTACGAAGTAAGTGTCTTTTCTTTTAATTATGACAGAATAAGTGTTTTTGAGGGTATTAACCTGGTTCCTTGTCTAAGAGGGGAAAAATTAGTCCAAAAGTTGAATGATTTTGATCATTTATTTGTTTATTCTGATGGTTTTTGGGAATGGGAGACAATTCTTAAGAATATTGACAAAATTAAGCCAAATGTGACAATAGCGATGGTTGGAATGTATCATATGATGGCAAATAACGAGCTATATGGCTTATTTAAAAGAAATATTGATAGGTATAGTATTATTACCCATTTTAAGGGAAATGATTATAAGAAGTGTCTTTCTGACGGTATGACGGTCAATGTGATACCCAATGGAGTTGATTTAGATGAGTTTAGAAGTAATACTGTAAATTTCCGCAAAAAATACGATATTAAAGAGAAATATATCATTTTGAACGTGTCTAATTTCTTTTTTGGCAAAAATCAGGATATGCTTGCCGATATAGGAAAAAAGTTAAAATTTGATTACATAATAGTCCAAATTTCAAATACTGTGAAGTATCCTTATGATGAAAGATTTTTGAAAAGATGTAAAGATAAATGTAAGGATGTTAATGTAAGGTTTTTGAGAAATATCCCAAGAGAAGATGTTGTAGCTGCTTTTAATTGTTCAGATGTATTTTGTTTTACATCTAAGAAGGAAGTTGCTGCGTTGGTAATTCTTGAGAGTATATCTGCTAAACTTCCTTGGGTTAGTATGGAAGTGGGAAATGTGCTTTCTCAACCAGGCGGGATGATGGCATATCCTACCAATAGGGATGAAAAAGGATATAGTATTATAGATAAGGTAATTGTCGATGATTATGTTAGAAGTATAGAAAAAGTTTTAGAAAATACAGAATTGAGGGAGTGTCTAATAGGTTATGGTCAGTATAAGATTGAGGAATTAGATTGGAAGAATATTGTTCCAGAATATGATAAGGTGTTTAGGGAATGAAAAAAGCATTAAAAAAAGAAATAAGATGGTTGATGTTCAAAATTGATCCTCTTAGGATTAATTATTCAATAAAAAGATTTACAAATAAAATGTATATGTACCATATTCTGAAAGATTACAAAATTTCTGAAGATTTTATCAGAGAATTTATGAGTAGAGTAGGAGGACCGGAGTGGAATATGTTATCTTCTAGTCAAGATTTGTCAGAAGATTTTATTAGAGAATTTCAGGATAAGTTGGAATGGATGGGGATTTCTCTTTGTCAGAACTTATCAGAATCTTTTATTTTTGAGTTTAAAGAAAAAATTCTTTGGAACTATGCCTCAGAAGGACAGGTACTTTCTGAAGACTTTTTGTTAGAGCATAGGGACAAGCTTAATTATTATTGTTTAGTTAAGAATAAGAAGATCAAAGTCTCAAAAGAATTCAGAGAAATTATTGATAGAGTAAAATGTGAAGAGTGGACATATATAGGTAGGGATAATTGTAAGGTTGTAAGGGATAGATTGGGGGAGTATGAGCAAGAGAAGAGAGAAATAAATAAATATACTAGATTTGAGATGATGGATTTATGAAAGAATCAATAAAAAAATATGATGGAAGAGGGAATTTAGTCTATTGTAGAAAGGTTAATGGGTATGAACAATGGCAAAAATTTAATAAGAATGATGTATTAATTTATTTTAGGATTTCTACAATAAAAGAATTTGAATTCAGGCAGCAAGAAAAAGATTTTTTAAAAAGAGAACCAGTTTCTAGATTTGAGTTAATGGAAATATGAGTGAAGAAAAATTTGATGATGGAGGAAATTTAATTTATGACAAAGGTTCTTTTGACATTGAAACTTGGTATAAATATGATGATAACAATAATAGAATTCATTCAAAAACTTCTACTGGATATGAATGTTGGTATGAATATGATGAGAAGAATAGGGTAGTTTATATAAATCATGGTGATATTTGTAAATATTATTATAAATATGATAAAGATAATAATCAAATAACAATTTCAGAAAAAGATATAATAATAGAAGACTTAGAAAAAAGAATTGAAAAGTTAAATAAATATACTAGATTTGAGATGATGGATTTATGAGTACTCCACTAGTAAGTGTTATTATGACTGTTTATAATGGTGAAAGATACATAGAAAAATCTTTACAATCAATCTCTAATCAAACTTTTAAAGATTTTGAAATTGTTATTTATGATGATTGTTCTACAGATAACACTGTTGAAATTATTACTGATTTTTTACGACATTATAAAGGTGATTATTATTTTATTTTTGGCGAAAAAAATGTTGGATGTGGAGAAGGTAGAAGTAAGGCAATAAAGAGATCTGTAGGAAAATACTTAGCTATTCAAGATGCTGATGATATCAGTCTTCCAGATAGATTAGAAAGACAGGTTAACTTTTTAGAAGATAATAACGATATATTCTGTATAGGCAGTTTTGTTATTAAGATTGATGAAGAAGGAGAAGATTGTGGAGAGATAGAATATCCACCAGAGAATAATGATGAAGTAGTTAAGGCTATAACAGAAAAATGTATGAATCCTATTTTAGATCCAACTACGATGTTTAGAAGAGAAGATTTTGATGAGATAGAAGGATATTCTTTAGATAAGAGTATTTGGACAGTACCAGATTTTGATTTATGGCTCAGAGCATTATTAGCAGGAAAGGAATTTCATAATATTCAAGAGCCATTAGTCAGGTATAGGACTAATGAAGAGGGTGTGACCAGGAAGCATAAGGAAGAAATGATAAGACATCATATGATAGTATGGAATAGCTTTATGAAGGATAAAAGACTAAAATAGAGGTTTTGTTTTCTTTAATAAGAATATATATAATACTGAGATATAGGAGTGCAACTATGAAAGATTTGCCACATTGGGTTAAAAAAATATTAGATAATGATAATTTGACATGCGGTGTCTGCGATAAAGTGGTATCATTAAAAGATTTATTCTCTATGGGTATCCAAAAAAGCAGCGTAAAGCCACATAGAGAAACTCTATTTGTAGGAATTGTATGCAAGGCTTGTAAAGAAATGACACTTTTTGAATTAAAAGAAATGACTTTGTTAGATTTTGCTTTTGAGATATTAGAAGAACAATCGAAAGCTCAATCAAAGAACAACAGAAAAGAGTTAGATAAAGAGATGAAGACTTCTTCAAGAAGTAAGAAGGTTAAAAAAACAAAAAGTAAAATAACTTTAAAAGAAATTAAAAATAGTGTGGCGTTTCTTAATAAGATAGAGACTCATGATGATTTTTTGATGGCTCTTGGAATGTCAATAGATCAGATAGAGAGTTACAAGCTTAAAAAGAATAATAGAAAGACAAAATAATGAAAGTAAGTGATTTTAGATTAGCAGCTTCGATATTGAAAAGACTTTGTTTGAATAATGGATTAGCATTCCAAGATGTTAATATCACTTTTGATGAGAATTCGATAGATAGTGCTTTTATTATTGGTGGAACAAAGAATGTTGTTCATACTATATATAGAATAGTTGATAAGTATATTTCTAATTCTATTGACATATTTGGTCAAGGATTGTTTGAGAGTTCAGAGAAAGAAAAGATTTTTTTACTAACTCTTGCTTCTAAGTTGAGAACATTTTTATATCCTGATGATAGTATATACGATAAGATTGAAGAGTCTACTAAACAAAATTTATACAGTATGCCATTAGTGTGGATTTTGATGAAAGATATTGTGTGTCCTACAAATGATGTCTCTGCTAAGAATGTTGATATATTCTTAGTTGATAGGAATGATATAGATATAGCTCAATATTGTAAAGATATTAAAAATATAAATAATGTTGAAGATTCTTTTATATTTGTTAACGATATAAGTAATAATGCAGTTAAAAATGCGATGTTGTTTATTGAAGCTTTAGAAGCTCATGATTTGTCGCCGTCACAAGTTATTAAAGAGATATATGAAAGTGATTTATATGAGAAATTTTATGGATTATTAGAGCTTTCTTTAAGTGATGATGAAATAAATGATTTTGAAGGAATTTTAATAGATGTTACTGGTATAGATTTATTTGATCTAATTCCATATCAGATAGATGCTATAAGAGATCACAAAGTAGCACAAAGTACAAAAAATGATACATTTGGAGGTATGCCATTCTGGTTCATTGGTCTTACTGAGGAAATGTTAGAACCTCCGAGAGGCTCAGATTGGGCGGTGTATGAGGGATTACAGCCTTATGTAAAAGAATTTTGGGATAAAGTTGAAGAAGTTAAATCAAGAAGAATAAAAAAGGGAAAAGATGTAGGAGTTCCATTTGATATATTATTGGGACTAAAGGTAAAACAACTCGGAGATGTAGAAACCGATACAGAAACTACTCTTCAGGGATTATTATCATCTAATAGAATATGGTAATGTCTTGAAAAGTGAAAGAAATTAGAGTATGTTATAGATGAGGTGATATGATGAATAATGAAGAATATGAATTGTTTCTTAATAAGACTTTAAATTTAGTTGAAAATGCTATTAATTTTTTAAATAGGAGCAAACACATTGTGGCGTATAACAAGATGCTTGGGGTGTATCAGAAGTTAGCATCGTTAGAGGGTGAAAGAAGGATTGAGCTGTCGTTGGAAGAATTAAGTTGTAAATCTGTTTCTCATTATATGCTAGATGGTAGATATGATGATGCTATAACTGTTATTAAGAAAATAAAAATAGATCTTTGTTTGGTTTATGATAAGGTGAAAAAAGAAAATGAAAAGAATAGAAACGAAAGCGTTTAAGAAATTATCGGCAGATGAGATTACTCATCCACCAGTTCCAGGTGAAGGAGATGGAGCAAAATCTAAAAGTAGCGGTAAAAAGAAAAAGAAGAAAAAATTACCTACATTGAATAGAGAAGTAGACGATGTAAGTATAAATGATTTAAGGTAGAGGAAGTATTTTGAGTTTATTACTAGAAGTAGATCATAATGTAACTTATGTCAAAGGTAAGTTGCAAGGGGAGTTATACAAAGGTCTTAAAAAAGAGCTGGGGTATTTACCAGAAGATACTTTTTGGATGAAGAAGAAGAATTCCAGTGACCCAAAACAGAAGTGGAAAAAAGAGTGGGATGGAATAATTACTACTGTTTGTTGGAATAAAGCTTTTTGTAGATGCCATATCAAAAAAAATGGAATGCATTTCCATACAGGACTTGTAGGGAGAGCTTGTAAATATTTTAAAGATAATGGTGTCCAATATAAAGTTATTGATATACGCAGTAAAACTGAAAAAACTGACAGATACTCTATGTCTGATGAATTCGAGTATAGAGATTATCAACAAGATATAATAAAAACAGTTGTTGGTGATGGGACTATTAAAGGAATAGATAGGGGAATTGTCAAAGCAGCAACTGGTTCTGGGAAAACTTCTATTGCTTGTGCAGTTATTGCTAATATAGGCGTTTCTCCAACAATTTTCTATGTTACTTCTGTTGATCTTTTGACGCAGGCTAGAGATGAAATTAGTAGATTTATTAGAGAGAATGATTTGCCAGTTGATATTGGAGCTGTAGGTGGTGGTCATAAAGAAATAAGAGATATAACTGTTATGACAGTTCAAACTGCTGTGAGAGCACTGGGTGGTGTTTGGGTAAAATATGATGATGAGAATTATGAAAAAGATGATACAGATATAGATGATATTAAGAATGATATAAAAAATCTTATACGTGATTGTAAATTAATGATTTGTGATGAAATCCAACATTGGGCTGCTGAAACTTGTCAAATAATTTCTGATGCTTCAGTTTCTTGTCAGTATAGATATGGATTTAGCGCTACTCCGTGGAGGGATAAGGGAGACGATATTCTTATAGATGCTTGTTTCGGGAAATGTTTAGCAGATATAAGTGCTTCATATCTTATTAAAAAAGGATATCTTGTTAGACCAAATATTTATTTTTGGACAATTAATAATATGAGAGGGATAGGGAAAGTCCCTTATCAGACATTGTATAAAAAAGCAATAGTTGAGAATGAGCAAAGAAATGAGATAATAGCAAATTTAGCGGAGCATTTTTTAGAACAAAAAAGAAATATTCTTATATTAGTAAAACAGATAGCGCATGGTAAGATATTAGAATCTATGATTCCTGGAAGTACTTTTTTGTATGGAGCAACTTCTAAGAAAAAAAGGGAAGAGCATCTTAATCTTATGAGAAGGGGAGAAGCTGGGATTACTATAGCCAGTGTTATATTTGATGAGGGAATTGATTGTAAGCCACTTGATACATTGATCTTAGCAGGTGGTGGTAAATCTCCTACAAGAGCACTACAAAGGATTGGTAGGATATTAAGATTGTATAAAGGCAAAATAAATGCGATAGCTGTCGATTTTATGGATAACTGTAAATATCTTCAAGGACATAGCCAAAGAAGAGAAAAAATCTATAGGAGTGAAGATGAATTCATCATTAAGAGACAAAAATAAGATAAGTAGCGCAGATAAAGTAATGAAAGATATTTTTAATGGTGAGTTTGAAGATGTAAGGATCGCAAAAAGAAAAAATAAAAAAAGTGTTGACATAAAGAAAAAAGATGGTATAATAACATCGAATGACGAAGGATTAGAAGTTGTTAGTGATGGTTCTAATTTTGTAAGTTGGAAAGATAAGAGCAGGAGAAAGGCTTGGCATTTTGATCCTACTAAGCCAGTATCAGATTGGAAAGCTTGGGATTTATTTGAATTTGCTCATGGGTTATACACTAAAAAGTATAATGAAGATTGGGATTTACTCCGTGGAGGCAACTCTATGGTTATTTTAAAGATCTTTGAAAAGTTAGAGGGAGAGTTAGGTAGTAACAACTATTTGTTGATGCGAGATTATGTTATTTATTTTTTTGAGAAACATATAGATAGGTTTATAAGGAAAAAAGATAATAATGGTTCTTTTTTTGATTACATGAATAGGAAAGATGTTATTAGATCATTTTGTAATTCTTATGACCATCGAAAAAGTCTTATGAGATATGAAGAATTAAAGAAAAAAGATATAGACAAACCTATCACGAATAAAGATTTAGAAAATGCTTATCTTTTAAGTGTTGGAACATTGGTATCTGATTATGGGATAGTAATTGCCGCTAATTGGTTATTCATAAAGAAGAAGTTTAAGAAAAAAGATGCCGCAAAAATGATTTTTGATGTTTGTAAGTCAATGTATAATAAGGATGTATTTCATATAGTCATAAAATCTACTGAAAAGAACTCTCCTTATCCAGATTGGTTGGTATTTAAAGACCCTTCTGTTATTACTGATAGAATTGATAAGAATATAAAAATAAATGTAGAATTTTTAAAAAGTGAAAAGAATAGGCTTGCTTTTCTGAAAGGAATATGTTAAACTATGAAAGATGAAAATGAGTAAAGAGTATAGTATCAATTACAAGATTAAGGCTAGCATAGTTGATGTTGTGACTCCAGAAGGTGAAATGAAGAAAAATGTATCACTTGATGACGCAATGGGTATGACAGAGGAATACGGACTGGATTTAGTTGAAGTTTCACCAGCAAAAGAAAATAAAAATCCAGTGTGTAAGATATTAGATTTTGGAAAATTAAAATACAAAGAGAGTAAAAGGAAGAAGACTCATAAACAGATTGTTAAGGAAATAAAGTTCAATTTTAACATTGATAAGCACGATTTAGCAGTAAAAAATAAAAAAGTAAAAAAATTCCTTGACAAAAAGTATCAGATAAGGTATAGTGTAGAACTGAGAGGCAGAGAGAAGTCGTTAATTGAGGCTGCAAAGGAAAAAATGGAAAAGAGCTTGGAACAGTTTGAAGAAGTAGCCAATTGGACTCCAATAAAAGTTTTTTCTGGTGGAAAAATGGTAAGAATAATGACTGTTATATCTGCTATATAAATGTGAAGTGTAAAGTATTTAATTAGATGTAAGAAAGGAACTAGTAATGGCAACAAAAATATCAACAGAAGATAGCGAAAAAATCCTTGCTGAGATGACAACGGATGAGTTCAAGAATAATTTTTCAACTATGTTGAGAACTCGTTATCCTCTTCTCTATGTTAGTGTGAAAGAGGAAAGACGTTATCTTCGTTTCATGGAACATTTTTGCAGAGTAAATGGTTACGAATGCAAGATCTGGGATACGTATAATGGGTTGATCGATCTTGAGACGAAAGAAAAAGACGGATCGGTTACACAGGATCTCAATAATGAACCTGTTGCTATCCTTGATCATGTCATTGCACAAGGCAAGATTTATGTAAACAAGAAAGAGTCTGTTGCTGATAAAAGAAATCAGGGTGTCAAGGGAATCATTTTTGTGCTTCTTGACTATTTTAGATTTATTGAGGAGTCTCCTGACATCGAGAGAAGGCTGAAAGCGATTTCCAGTCTTAACGGAATTGTGACTTGTATCCTTACGGGTCCAGATTACACTGCTACGGATGTCATCGAGAATTTGATGCCGAATATCGATTTCCCTTATGCTAATAAGAATGAGATAAAGACAGCATTGTATCAGGTTGTTGCTGGTGTTGATGGAAAGCTTCCAGGAATTAAAAAGACAACAAAAGCATTAGAGGAAGAACTTATTAATGCTGTACAGGGATTGACACTAATGGAAGCACAAACTGCTTTTTCAAAGTCTTTGGTTTCTGAGAGGAAGTGGAATTTAAAGACTATTCTTGAGGAAAAAAAGCAGATTATCAGAAAGAGTGGTATTCTCGAATACTATGATAAGACAGTTAAGATGGAAGATGTGGGTGGATTAAAGGAATTGATTAAGTGGATTAAGCAGAGAAAAACCTGTTTCTCTAAAGAGGCAGAGGATTACGGGCTTAAGAAACCGAGAGGATTGCTTACTATCGGTATGCCGGGATGTGGTAAATCTCTTGTTTGTAAGGCTATCAGCAATTCATGGAATATGCCATTGCTTAGGCTTGATTTCGGTAAGCTTTTTGGTTCGCTTGTCGGAGATTCCGAAAAGAATGCAAGAGAGGCTATTGCTCAAGCTGAAGCCATCGCTCCTGCTATTCTTTGGATCGATGAAATCGAAAAAGCAATTTCAGGTGGAAGATCCAGTGGTCAAACTGACGGTGGAACTACTAGCAGAGTTATTAGTACGTTTCTTACGTGGATGCAGGAAAAGACTAGTCCTGTTTTTGTGGTTGCTACGGCTAATGATCATGAGTCTATTCCTCCTGAGTTTTTGAGGTCTGGACGTTTTGACGAGATTTTCTTTGTTAATCTTCCGAATACAGAAGAAAGAAAAGAGATTCTTGAGGTTCATCTTAAGAAGAATAAGTTGAAAGTCAAAAGTTTCGATCTTGACGCTATCGCTAGTTCGATTGACAAATACAGCGGTGCGGAAATCGAGAAATGTATCGATTGTGCCATGCTTAAGGGCTTTACAGAGAAAAAGAGAAAAATCAATACTAAGGATATCATTGATGCTTCGAAAGAGTTTGTACCTTTGGCTATTATGAGAGAAGACGATTTTGAAGGTATCAAGGAATGGGCTTCGACGAGATGTCGGGATGCCAGTTCGGAGCCTGTAGAGGTAGTTAATCTTGGAACTGAAGGGCACAAAGATTTGGATTTAACGTGAGAGATATAGAAGATTTAAAGCAAGAATATTTAGAAAAGTTTGCAAGGAAGTATTATAATGAGTCCCCACTGAATATTAGTGGGGACTCATTATACAGGTGTTCTATTCTAGCTGAAATTTGGGCGTATATGAAGAGCATTCTTCCAAAGGATGTTTCTAGATATACGATTTTTGATTTTGATGGGAAGAGCAAAGACAAAAAAGTTGAGCTTATTCCACCAGATATCGCTGTTAATGCTAAAAATTTAATTAGTAAATATTGTTGGAATAAAACCTGGAAGCAAATTACAGATCACTTCGGGGTAGATGAAAATAAGATGAAAGAATTTCTTAACAAAAACTCTTCCATGATGGACAGATTGAAGAATGGTAACAATATAATAATATATGGTGCGGATATAGATCACCCCATAGGACGTACAATGGTCGCATCCATTATTATGAAAGAGGCTATTAAGCTGAGGGCACAGCCTGGGCAAAGAGGGCAGAGTTATGAGTGGATAGATTTCATAGCACTAAAAGATGCTATAACAAAAGATACTGATAGAGTTGCAGATTATAGAAGTTGTAGTTGGTTAGTAGTCGATAATATTCACCAACCAGAATATTGGACGATACAGCAACATGCATATATGTCTGAGATTATAGATTCTTTTTTCATAAATAGATTGAATGATGGATTGCCTACTATATTCGTTTTTAAATTTGATATTAGAAACGAATCTTTTAATGCAGAGGAAGAAATGGGAACAGGAATATCGAAAATAATTCATAGCAGAGCTACTTGTAAGGTTCCGTTATGTAAAAAGTTTAAGGCGTAATATGAGTCAAGATATTATCAATATAGAGCAACAGTTTATTTATCTTTTGCTTCATGATAAAAAACTGGTGGGGGAATTTTTAGAGGGTATGCTGTTTTCTAAAGATTTTGATAAAAGTCATCAATTTATATTGAAATGTATAATTGAGTGTTATGATAATGATGTTTTATTGACAAGAGATTCACTTAGGGATAAAGCAAAATCTAAAATACCTATTGAGAGAGTTGCGTTAGAAACAACAATTAATAGGTGTTACAATGCGAGAGCAGATTCAAATAATTTTCCTACATTAGTTAATCAAATTTATGATCATAAATTAGGAAAAACTATTAATCTTGGTTTGGCAGAATTTAATAAAATACTTAAAAGTGATAAATTTAAAGCTATTAAATATTTGGTAGAGAATTTTGAAGATGTTTTATACCAGGATAGTTCTTTTGCAAGTGAGACTTTTTATGACGATGTAACAATTATCTTTGATAAAAATATTCAATATCTAAAAGATGTTAGATCTGGTAAAATTGAAGAAATTCCACCAATCATATGTGGAATAAAAGAAATAGATGATACAATGATAACCGGATATGAAGCAGGGACATTAACTTTGTTTATTGCAGATGTCGGAGGATTTAAGAGTACAATGATGATGAATGTTGCTCTTAATATATGGAGATCTGGACATAATGTTCTTTATGTTCCACTGGAGATGGATAAAAATCAAATGTGGAGGAGGCTTTGTTCTAGAGAGAGTTGTATTCCTTATGAAATGTTTGCAAGGGATGTAAAGAGATTAACTGATGAACAAATGGAAAAAATAGAATTTGTTAGGGCAGAGTTTGACAGTGGTGAATCAAAATTCTATATGATGCAAGAATCTAAAAGAACTAATGTATCCACTATACAAAAGAATATAGAACGTCACATTGAGGAATTTAGACCAAAGTTAGTTGTAATTGATTATATAGCTAATCTGGATCCAGATCAGAAAAGAGATAACAGAAATGATTTAGAAATAGGCGATATGTTGAAATCTCTAAGACACAATGGTAAGACTCTTGGTCATGCGGTTATTTCAGGTGCTCAGCTTGGTCGTCAAGCCCTTAATAGGATTAGATTGGCGGGAAGGAACAGGGATAAGACAGCGATTAACTCAGAGGACGTGAGAGGCTCTCATGAGTATTCTGCGGATGCCGATAACATATATGCACAATTAAAGCATATTTCTCAGCCAAATCAATTGTTAGACATATATTGTGTTAAATCTCGTAATGGGTCTAATACTTTTCCTAATGGGGAATTAAGAGCAACATTAGAAGTTCGTCCAGAGATATTTTTAATTCAAAGTCAAGGTCAAGGTGGTATGGGAGAAGTATCTATTAATGATATTTTAAATGATTTAGATGATCTTGAAAAAAATGATTCAGTTGCTGTTGAAAGTCATAATGTTGTAGTTGAAAAAAGTGCTACTGTTACTATTACTTCTAATGAAGAAGATGATTGGAATTTTTAATAATGGGAAAAACAAAACATCCACTTATAGAAGCGATTTTAAAAGAGAAAAAGATAACAGATTTTTTAGAATCCAGGGGGATACATCCTGCTCGTAAGAGTGGTGATAGATTAGTATATCTATGCCCAATTCATAAGGGAGATAGTGTTCCTTCATTTATTGTATCCGATGATAGGAAAGAATATCAAACTTATAAGTGTTTTGGATGTCATTCAGGTAATGATATAATAAATCTATTATGTGACTTAGATAATATATCTATCAAACAAGCAATTGGGATATTATCTAAAGGGATAAGTGTTGAGCAGGGAGATATAACTGACTCTTTTGTTAATGAATCTGCTAAAATTATTGAAGGAAAATTGAAAGATTCTAAAGAATTAGAAATATCTATGCTGAAGACAGGTGTTTTTTGTAGGGATCATTTAAGCAGATGCTGCGATGAAGAAGAAGTTAAATTTTGTCTTCATATGTATAAAATGTTAGATAAGGTTGCTAGACTTAATGATATTAAAGATTTAGAGAGAATGTATAAAATATTATGTGAAAAAGGTTTTCCGGAGAGGGGGAAACTTTATTCAGAAAGAAAAGAGAAAAGAATTTTGGATAGGGCTAAAGCATGGGAGAAATAGAAATAAGAATAGATTTTTCAGACATCACTTTATCTGAGACAGATGGAGTATATGAAGATGTTAAGAAAATAATGGTAGAAGAAAATATTAATTATGATAAGTGGGTTCTTAGAAGCGATACCACTATTGTTAGTCCTAGCGGAATAGGATCCATGGAAATCCAGTGTCATGGCGATGGGAGCATATATATATTACAATATATTCCATCAATAGCTGATGTATTTTATAATAATGATATACAGGCTATTTCTGCATGGGCACAAGACAATGGATGGAAAATACCTCAACCAAAATATACATTAGTCGAAGATAATAAACAGTTTTGGAAATATTTTTGGGAGACTTTAGTAATTGATAGTGATTATCTCGATAAGTTATATGGGAAGAGAGCACAGTTAGGAAATTAAAATGATAAAAAAAGAAGTTGAAATTGTGAAAAAAACTAATATGTCAAGATGCTGTGATAAGTGTGGTGATGAAACATACGGCGTAGACACTAGTATTTTTCGGTATCCAGGAACATTTTGTAAAATATGTGAAATTGATTTATGTAAATGGCATAGATATGAAGACCCTACACTAGAGGAATATGAAAGAGAAAGAACTGAAGAAGTTTATTGTGATGAATGTTTAGAAGTTGTAGAAAAATATTTATATGAACTGAAAGAGTTGAAGAGTGAGTATGATCAGAAGGTTCAATTTATACGTCTAAAAATGAGAACAGAATGTAATAAATTAAAGGAAGAAAAATGAGTAATCTTGCAATATTTTGTGGTTCAGCGAATCCGGAGTTGGTAAAAGGAATTTGTGATTCAATTGGTGTCCAGATGAGAAATGCGAAAATATCTCATTTCCCAGACGGAGAAACAACGGTGAAAGTTGAAAATGATGTAAGAGGTAATGATTGTTTTATCATACAACCCACTTCTCCACCAGTAAATGAAAATATCATGGAGTTGTTAATTTATGTTGATTGCCTAAAGAGGGCATCTGCTAAAAGTATTACTGCTGTAATTCCTTATTTTGGATATGCTCGTCAGGATAGGAAGGCAGAAGGAAGAACGCCTATTACCGCTAGAATGGTAGCTGATCTTTTGTCTCAATCTGGGATAAATAGAGTTCTTACAATAGATTTACACGCTAAACAGATAGAAGGGTTTTTCAATATACCAGTTGATCATCTTACAGCAAGACCTATATTTATGAGGTATCTTAAAGCCTGGGATATTACAAATACTGTTGTATTATCTCCGGATGTTGGAAATATGAAAATAGCTAATGATTATGCTCAGGAGTTGGGTATTGATATTGCAGTTATAGATAAAAGAAGGATAAATGGAGAGGAAGTAGTGTCTTCTACTATTGTTGGGAATGTATCCGGTAAATCTGTATTGATATTTGATGATATGATATCTACTGCCGGGACAATTGTTGCTGCAACAGAGCTAGCTAAGGAAAAAGGGTGTCTAAGAATCTCTGTAATAGCTACTCACGGACTATTTTGTGGTGGTGCGATAGAAAAATTATCAAAATCTTGTATCGACACAATCATTGTTTCTGACACAATACCGCTGAATAAGGCGATGAAAGACATAATAGAAAGTGAAAATGGCAAAAATTTTCCAAAAATAAAAATAATTTCTATTGCAAAATTGTTAGGAGAGGCTATAATACGTATATACGATGAAAGATCAATAAGCGTATTGTTGGAAAGTGATTATGATTTTGGTGTGTAATGAGTGTAATAAGTCTTTTAAGAGAGACAATAATATATATGGTACTCGTTGTCCTTATTGTGGTAAATTTGTGAAACCAGAGAATGAGTCAGATATTGTTAAAGGAATGAAGAAAAGAAAGCAGGAGCTACAAACAGAGATGTTAGAGAAATTGAAAAAAAATATTGAGGAGGCGTAAGATGTCTATAGAAGAAAAAAAGAAACCGTTAGAATTTACTTTTATTCCGGATAGCACTACAGGTGCTGTGGAAGTAATTGGATTTGAAATAGTTTATGATCCAGAGCATATGACGACAATAGGAAAAATGTATTCTATTATGTTGACTAATAATGGTCAATCAATTAATTGTCCAATTGAATTATTTACTGAGGTGATTGATTTTTTGGTAGAAAAAGGAATTATAGAAGGAAGTCTAAAAGAAAAGAATCTTGTTCAGACTAAAGTTATTTCTACACTTCCATTGCCTGTCATAGATGGTGTTGGTGAAGAAGTTCCTGGTCAAGTTGTTGGACAAGAAGGTTTGGCTCCGGTTCAACCTTTTACTTCTTTTGACGATACTGATGCTGAGATAAATGACATAGTAGTTGCTGATGTCGATACTGCTGAAGGTGTTTCATCAATAAAAGTAGGAGATGGAGAAGTAGTTGTTGAAGAAATTATTTCTAGACCAGTGATAAGAACTAGAGTTGGTGATAGTGACGATCCTCAACAAGCAGAGAAAGATGCTGCTGTTATGAGAGGAGATACAGAGAGTAATTTTAGAAGGACTGAATAATGGAATATAAATGTAAGACAGTCCCTATTAATAAACTTATTGCTATGCCGAGTGGTTTTGTAATGCCAATGTGTCAAGGATGTAAAACTGCTGATTGCGAGAATCCGATAGAAGTTAAAAGGATTAGCATAGTGGGTGTTAAAAAGGATATAAGATCGTTTGTAAGAGGAACTCAAATTTCTTTTGTTGTTAATTGTAATGGGTATACCAAATGAATGCAAAAATTAGTAAAGCTAGACAGGTAAGTAGAAGCGGAAAGCAAAGAGAACAAAAATCTGAAGAATTCTCTAAGCATCAAAAAAGTATGGCTAAAATTAAAGCTAGTCCTAATACTCAGAGGATAAATTATCCCACATATAAAGAGGCTTATGATTATGTGGATAATTTGTTCCCAGGTTCTGAGGTAAAGAAAGTTGGTATTTACAAAGTGAGTCCTACTTTTCTTACTAAATTGGGGTATGGTGGTTGTGGTGGTTTCTATTGTAGATATTCAAAGGTGATTGTAATTTCATCTTGGCTTCCAGTGAATAAAAATAGATATCCTTCAAGATATAATTTTAGTATTAAAGCTAAGATAACAAAAGATGAGGTGATAGCACATGAATTGCTTCATTATTGTTTCGTGGAAGAGGGAGGATTTTCTAACAGTAGAGAAATAAATGAAGAGTTTGCCTATGGGTGGTCAGTTGGATATTTAAGGTCTAGAGGACATTCTGACGATTTTATTATAACAAAAAACTTTTATCCATTCTTGGTAGAAATAATGTCTAAACAAGCTTTAGATTATGTTCTGGATTTGGATGGTAGTACCAGAGCGGAATATGGCAGATTTTCTAAATTTAGGCAAAGGGAATTCTTTAAAAAATATGGAATAAAATGGCATAATAAAAGAAAAGAATTAGCATATAAATATGGGGAAGATCTCATTGGGTTATATGATAGAAAAGCATTAGAAGGAACTCACTGCACTAAGGAAGTTACAGAAACTGACCGATTTGATCTAATGGATCTGGATTAGAAGGTTTTCATATCGGAGACAATCATGAGCTACGAACATAATTTTGATGGAAAAATTGTGGTATTTCCAGATGAAGAAAATTATCTAAAATGTAAGTTACAATATCTAGAATATGAAAAGGGATTTGGAGAGGATGAAGATCATCTTTCTTTTGAGGGGTATATAGATGCGAATTGTGTGACTGGTTCTATGACGAATTGGACAATAGAGGGAATGCAGGATAATGCTACTCAAACTCAAATTTATACTTTTTCTATAGATATGGCAAATGATGGTAGTACAGATACTTGGAGTAGAACTTCATACACAAATACCGTAAGCGATCCATTTGGAGATAATGAACTTCAAACTATCACCGGACCTGATGAAGAAATTTTATACACTACTTTAGTTCCCAATTCTTCTAATGTTACAGATTTAAAAAATGGATGGATAAGGACAGATTCTGTTTACCGTTCTTCTACTGATACTCCAGAAGAACAAGAGAAGAAGAGAAAGAAGAATGAGTTTGACAGGTTTGATATTTTGGATTTTGATTAAATTTTTATGGAAAAGTGAAAAATAATATATTATAATGGGGAAATACAGTGATTAAATTTTTTTGGTATAAACATTCTAAAACAGGGGAAATGTTTTCAGATCAAAGAATGGAAGGGTATGAGGGGAAACCATTAGTTAAGGGGGGTGTTAAGTGTGAACTAGTCAGAGATTATGTTCCTCCTGTCAAAAAGCGAGAGGGTCTTTGTTTGGCTATTATTAATAAGAATAGAGAAGTTTTTCAAGCTGATGCTGATTGGGTAAAAAGATGTAAACCAAAATATGTGAAGTTTCAGGACGGTCATAGAGAGAGATATGATCCAACTAGACATAATTAGAACAAAGATGTAGGAGAGGATATGGATGGAAAAAAGAAATGTGATTGGGGTGGTCACTCTAATTGCTACACACCAGCTGACAAATTTGAATTTAATAGACTATTACCAACTTTGTTGAGTGAAGCTGCAAGAGATACATCCTGGGCTAGAAAAGAACATAAACAAATGATGAAAAGATTTGTTAAATGTTTTGGTGGTGAGCCTCTAGAGATTAGTGAGGAAAATAAATGAGATATGTCAGAAAAGAACATATTATAACTACTATATGTAATGAAGATGTAACAGAAGATGATGTTGTAAATAGTGTTTTGAGTAATTTAAAAAATAATATGATTGAATTTTCTTTGAACATTAAAAAATATTTCCCAAGTTGTTTTGATTACAAATATACTTATTATAACAAAGTGAAAGTTGAAAGTATAGGGGAAGATGTTGTTGATTTTATAATTTTTGATAAATCTTCAACTACTCATTTAAGAGGCATTCATTTCTCTGATATAGTAGAAATTAGTGCTATTACGACAGTAGACAAAATTTTAGAAACTAAACCTGATGCTACCAGGTGGGATTTTTTAGATATAAGAGAGGAATAATTATGGCATATGTTATTAGAAACATTGGAGATAAAAATGAGGGTGGAACGCATTATGAGTCTTTGGAGGATGCTAAGGAGTTTGCATTAAAAAATGTAGAAAATTATAAAAATGGATTTGAAATAGCTAATACGGATTGCAAACCAACTCAGATAGTATATAAGGATGAGAGAGAAGAAGTGAGTAGAACAGATTTAATAGATTGGGATTAAGATGACAGAATATTATGATATAGGAAGCAGGAAGTGTAGGGTTCATGAAGTAACTTGTGAACAAAGGGAAGAGGCGAGCCAAGCAGGAATTGCGAGAAGGAATTTACACAGTAGTTATGGTTCTAAAAAACATTGGCATGATGAGAGATCAGGAGAATATTCTGATGAAATATATGGATGTTTAGGAGAAATATTGTTTAGAGATGTTGTAAAAAAGAATGATCTCCAAGATGTTAGTTATTTTCCTCCTCTTTACGTAAATAGTGTTAAAGATTTGGCGATGTTGCCTCCTTATGATGCCAAAATAGAAGAAAAAAAGATTGAAGTAAAATCAATTCCTCCAGGCGAGAATAAAAGGAGATTGTTAGTTAAGTTAAAAGAGTATAAAAAAGTTGATTTTTATGTTGCTGTTAAATTTGTTAGTGATAACAAATATATTTTTGCAGGATTTTGTACAGATAAAGAGTTGAAAATAAATGAACCATTTAATTTTAAATACACGACTTCTTATTGGATATTTTTAACAAATTTGCGTCACATGAAAAGAGAATGGTGGAAGTTAGAGGAAGATTGATGATGGAAGAACATAGTCCATATTTTAATTATATTACATGGAAACAAATGACAGAAATTTCACTTTCCGTAACAGAAAATGGTATAGCAAATGATATGTTATTTACATTGAAGTTGCTCTCTATAATATATAGTGTCGAAGAAGATACATTAAAGGATATGAAGATGAGTGATATTATGAGACTGAGAAATGCTGTTGAGAAAGGAACACCATCTGATGTTAAAAAAGAGAAAAAATGGGTGATAAGTTATATTAAAGATAAATATGAAGTTGATAGATTTGAATTAATGGATTTGTAAAATGAATATTGATATTAGTTTTTTGTCGAAAGAACAATTGAGAAACAATTTATTAATAGTGAAGGTGGGAAGTGATGATAGACCAGCTACTAATGAAGATATAGAAAATATTGCTGAAGCTTTTAATAAAGTGATCGAGAAAATGGACCTCGATTTTGATCCAACATTTTTAGTAACTCACCACTTGATGGATATAGGAGAAATTAGAAAAATAGAAGAATTAAGGAAGAAGCTTAAAGAAAATCTTCCAGAGATTAATAGATTTGAAATAATGGAGTTATAATATGAGTGAAGAAACAAAAGCTACAGTAGTTGTGGGACAATCAGATTTTACTGATGAAAGTATTGTGCAAAGATATAGAGAAGCAAATAATAAATTAAAAAGAGATGCTGATAAATTAAAATTAGAGATAAAGAAAATAGAATTAGAGAAAAAAAGAGTAGAGATGGAGTTGTATAAAGATTCTGATGAGGGTAGAATTGCGGTGAAGAACCGAATAGAAGAGATGAGCAAGAAATTAGATGAAAAAGAAAAAGCAGTAAGAGAAAGAGAGATGGAAGTAAAAGAAAAAGAAGAGATGATGAAAGATACAATAGAAAATAAAACAATTCATCTTAAAGGTAAGCTGAAGGCTAAAGAGCTTGCGTATGGAGAAGTAGTCACAGAAATTGCTGAGTTAAAGGGAAATATGGAAGAAGATAAATCTAAAATTGATGAGTTAGAAAAAAGAAACAAAGAGTTAGAAGAAAGTAATAAAAAGTTGAATGAGTATAATAAATTTGAGGCGATGGATTTATGACAAAATTAGAAATTATATTATACTATATTATGCATACACCATACTATGTTAAAAAACATTGTTATTGTAGGTTTGTTCATAAAAATCATAGATGTTATCCAAGAGATCCTAATGGTCAGTGGCATTGTGCAGAATGTCATCCCTGCAGTGAGGGATTAATGAAGTTGATAAAAAAGGCAGAAAAGATGAAGAAAAAGGAATTAAAAAATGGATGAAATTGAAAATATTATTATAGATACAGGAGAAGATATTTTATCAATTAGTCCTTCCTGTATGGAAAGAAACGAAGCAGAAAAAGCAAAAAATGGTTACATACACGTAGGTAATCATAAAGTTTTAGGGTGTTGGGGGATATTAATTTTTTATAATCTAGACAGGTATAAAGCATTACATTGTAACACTTGCGGTTTGAGAATAAAAACACCAGTTGAGATTACGACTGCTGAAGAATTAAAAGAATTTTTAGAGAAAGAAGAATAGAATATGAAATTTAGTAATAAAGATTTTGTACATTTTCATGTTCATAGCGAAAATTCAAAATTTGACGGATTGGCAAAATTAGATGAGTTAGTAATGAGAGCAAGAGAGATGGGGTTTCCTGCTTTGGCTCTTACCGATCATGGAAATATTCAGGGCTGGATTCAGTTTCTAAAATTAGCGAGAGCCACTAAAGACAAAAAAGGTAAAGACATTCCTTACGCACCTATTAAACCTATCCTTGGTTGTGAATTTTATCTTTCGCGGAAAATGGATATAGGGCAATATGATGAGAAGTTAAAGAAGAAGGGCGAACCTATAAGACAACAACCAGATAAGAGAAAAGGTAATCGCCATATAAATCTATATGCAATGAATTTCAAAGGGTATAAGAATGTTTGTAGATTATCCCAAGCTTCATTTACAAGAGGTTTTTATTCAGATCCAAGAATTGATTTAGAACTTTTAAGTTCTCACAGTGAAGGCGTTATGATAGGTTCTGCTTGTCTTTCCAGCCTGGTCAATGTTAATTTAATGTATGGAAGATATGACCAGGCAAAACAAGTTTGTACTACTTTGAAAGATATATTTGGAGAGAATTTCTTTTTAGAGGTTATGTATCATGGTATTCCAGAAGAAAGAGAAATCTTACCAGAGATATTCAAGTTGTCAAAAGAGTTAGGAATACCAGTAGTAGCCACTAATGACTCTCATTATATACATAAAAATCAGGGCAGATCTCAAGAGCTACTAATGTGTATGAGTCAGCAAAAATGCATAAAAGATCCTAAAAGATTAAAATTCAAACATATGGAATTTTATTTGAAAAGTGCTGATGAAATGTATAAGTTGTTTAAAGGTCATCCAGAAGCTCTTATTAATTCAAAAGTATTGGCAGAGAGAATTAATACAAAAGATATTGAAGAGAATTTATTTGGCGGGATGAGACTGCCTGTTTTTGATATTCCATCAGAGTATAAAGACTCATTTGAGTATATGGAAAAATTAGCTTGGGAAGGAATGAAAAAAATTGGATGGGATAAGAGTCAGCCACATATAGACACATTGAAAATGGAGCTAAATGATGTGCTAGTGGCAAGAGATAATAATAATTATGATTTTGCTACATACTTCTTAATAGTTAAAGATTATATTGAGGATGCTAGAAAGAACGGTGTGTTGGTAGGGTGTGGAAGAGGAAGCGGATATGCCAGTGTGTTGTTAAGGTGTCTTGGAATTACTTATGGAGTTGATCCTTTAGAGTATGGATTATTGTGGGAAAGATTTTTAGGATTTAGCGATTCCAGGTTCATTAAAGAAAATGATTTTGGTTTTGAAACTGATATAGTTCAACAGACATTAGATATGGATGTTGAAGGCGAGATAGAGGATGACTTTAGTGGATGAAATACGCGCCAATCTTAATGATAAGCAGAAAGAACTATTACGTAGATTTTGGGAAAAGAAATTTGGTCCAGAGTATATGCAATATCTTAGAGGTCAAAAGAATGATTATTTTATGAGCATAGAAGAAGAGCAGGATAAATTTGATCTTATAGATATGGAAGAAGAAGATACAGATGGCAACAAGTAGTTCAGGAAATAGTGTGAGCAGTAGTTCAACTAAAATGCATCCAGTTAATTCTAGTTGTACTAGTAGTTCTGGGATTCCTATAACAGATACTAAGTATGATGAAATAGGGAATTTAATATATTGGAAAGACTCTAGAGGAAGAGAAGCGTGGTATAAATATGATGAGTATAATAGAAGAATTATAGCTACAGAATTAGAACTTGAGAAAATAAGATTGAAAAAACTTCCAGATAAAGTACCAACTTCAAGATTTAAGTTGATGGATTTATGAGCACAAGAATAGAAGAATATGATAATAGAGGTAATTTAATTTATTTTGAATATATCAATGGGTATAAAGTTTGGAGAGAATTTGATAAAAATAATAATTGTATTCACTGGAGAGATTCAGATGGAGAAGGACGTTGGTGGAAACATAGAATGGAGACTAGCATTGTAGCAATACCAATTACAAAAGAAGAATTTGAAGAAATAGAATCAAAAAAAGAAGAGAATGTTAATACCTCAAGATTTGAGTTAATGGAATTATGAGCAAAGAAAAATATGATAAGAGAGGTAATTTAATATATAAGTTTTGGAGTAATTTTTTTAATGGATGCAGTGAATGGTACGAGTATGATGAAAATAACAACTTAATTCATACTAAAAATTCTGAGGGATTTAATGAGTGGAAAGAATATGATGATAACAGTAATTTGATTTATCACAAAAATGTTCATGGGCTTGAAAGTTGGGGCAAATGGAAAAATGATAAATATATTAGCATTACAAAACAAAAATTTGAGCAAATAAGATGTGAAAAACAAGATAAAGAATTTCTTAGTAGAAAATCAACTACAAGATTTGAGTTAATGGATATATGAAAGAAGATTAAATGCCTGATTTAAAAACAATTAGAAAAGAAATTATAGAAGAAGTTAGTAATAGATTAAAGGGCAACCCTAAATTTTTAAAGGCTATTAGTAAAGTAAATGAAGAATTGGATATCTTAAGTAGTACTAATGGGTTAGAACAGAAAAATAATCTAGAAACATTCTATGCTATATGGAAGAAGAATCAAGGAAAAGTTGGACATAAAAATGAGATAAATAGCTGGACAGCTTGCTTTTTGGGAATGACAGAAACTAAACCTAAAAAAGGTAGTGGGTTTGTTCCCACAAGACGATGTTTCGCAAGAGCTGGATTCCCAGACATAGATACAGATTTTGATGATGAAAAGAGAGATAGTGTTTATGGTTATATTATTGCAAAATATGGAAGAGAAAATGTTGGTAATATTGGTACTCATGGAAGGTTGAAATTTAAAAGCTGTGTAACTAGGGTTGTTAAAGCTCTTGATGTGGCAGGATCTTTTCTTAAAAGTCCAGAGGCTTATATCTCTGATAATGCACAAAAGGTTACAGAGATATTAGAACCATTCCCTAAGAAAGGGTTAATGAAAGTAATTGATGAAGATGGTAATGAACATTTGATAAAGAATTTTAAAGATGCTTATAGATATTGTCCAGATTTTGCTAAGTCTATAGATAAAAATCCGGAAATAAAAACACATGCTGAGCATATCGAAGGAACATTTGCGAATTTTGGTTGTCATGCCGCTGGGGTAGCTGTATCTGATGTTCCACTCGATGAAATAGCTCCATTAAGAACAGCGAGAAAAGGTATGCTTGCAACGCAATTCCCTAATGAAGATTTAGAAACTTTAGGTTTGATAAAATTTGATATATTAGCTATTGCTACTCTATCTGTTATAAAAAATACTGTGGAAATGATTAGAAAGAATTATGATATAACAATAGATATAGAAAATTTACCGTTAGATGATCAAATGACTTTTGAAATGTATAGAACCGGAAATCTTGGTGGTGTCTTTCAATGCGAGAATTGGGGAATGCAGAGAACTATGAGAGATATTAAGGTTGATAGTTTTGGAGATATAATTGCTGGTTTGGCACTTTATAGACCTGGACCTATGGATTCTATTCCTAAATATTGTGCTAGAAAGAATGGAGAAGAAGAAGTTAGTTATTTCCATCCTTCAATTGAACCTCATGTTAAGAAATATCTTGAAAATACTTATGGGATTTTATGTTACCAAGAACAGGTTATGCAGATTTGTAATTCATTAGCTGGATTTACTATCACCGATGGTTATATTATGATTAAGGCTATTGGTAAGAAAAAAGAATATTTGATGAATAAATTCAAAGAACAGTTTATAGGTGGATGTGTTAAGAATGGAGTAGATGAATATGTCGCTACAGAGTATTGGAATAAGTTTATAACTCCATTTGCAAGTTATGGGTTTAATTTGGCGCATAGTGCTTGTTATGGTTATAATTCTTATACTACTGCTTATTTGAAGGCTCATTATCCAGAAGAATTTATGTGTTCATTTTTAAATGTTATAACTCATGGATCCGGAGATAAATTTGATAAGATAGAAGCATTTGAAAGGGAATTTAAAAGAAAAATGAATGTTAAGTTTCTTTCAAGAGATATTAATAGGTCTAAGGTTGAATATATTGTTGAGAAATCGGGTGATAGATGCGGTGGAACAAAAATAGAGATGAGACCTAGTTTAATCTGTAAGGGAGTGGGATTTAAAGCAGCTGGTAACATAGAGCAAAATCAGCCATTCGGGGATTTGGGGGAATTTGTTGAGAAGATAGATACTTCTATTGTAGATACTAGGGTTGTTGAGGCTTTGGCTATTGGTGGGTATTGGGGTAAGAAACATGTGAAAGATCCACTTGCTTTGGTTAAAAAATTTACTATGATACGAGATGATAGGAAAAAATCCTTTCAAAAAGGACTTGAACCTGGAGCAGATATTTTTGGATAATTTTCTTTCAAAGTGATTAACAATATCGTATAATGTCGATATGTTAATGGAGAGAGTTTGTGATTGATGTAAGATGTCCCCAATGTAATAGTAATAATTTGTATATCATTGAAACTAAAGGTCATATCTGTGATGCCAATATTTCAGAGAAAACTAAATGTTTAAAGTGTGGTCATATATTTGATGTGGAAGCAAAAATATTTTATAAAAAAATAGGAGAAAAAAATGGCTAAATCTATTGTAAAAAAGGTTATTAGAAGAAAAATCCAAACTGCAAAATTCGAGGCTCTTGATATCGAATTAGAAGTGGAAGAGCAGATTATATGGGACACAGAAGAAGAAAGAATAGCGGCTACTGCTAAACTTTCTAAGAGACTGTTGGATGATTTTACTAAGACCTACAATGAAGTAGTCGAGAGAATTGGCGTTGATAGATGTATTGGTGTTGTTAATGCTAAGGGTGGTAAGAGTGGGAATAGCGGTAAACCTGGCAATAATGGATCTGAAGTTGATTTTGATTTTAGTTAAGAGAGTTAAATATGACAGATAGAAGTGATGCTTTAATAGCTTTTGAAGAAATGTTCAATGGTGTGTCTGAGGGCAGAGGTAAAGATGATACTGATCAGGCAGAAGAGTATGGAGATAGCTCTTCATCAGAAGAGTCATTTGATGATGTGGCAAAAAAAGTTGCTAATGATTTAAATGAGTGTGAGAGTGGGCATTCTCTAACAGATGTGAATAAGGTTCTTGATGATATGAAGGAAGAGGAAGTTGTTAAGGAAGAAGAGCCTAAAGAAGAGCCTAAAGAAGAAGTTATAGAAGATGATTCTGATGATGACTTTGATGCTCTACCAGAGACTAAAGATGATCTCAAGGAACTTGTAGACGAGGCTGAAATGAGATTGGCTAAAATGAAGGTTGAAAAAAAATTGGCTGAAGTGACAGAAGTTATAGAGCATAAAGGTGGTTGTGTTGCTACTGTGAATGAAAAAATTAAATGGAATTTAGATAGTCCTACTTCTATATATAATAAATTTTATGATAGGAAAAGAGAATTAATTAAAGTATACACTGGTGAACAGCTTAATTTTCATGCTCTTAACATAGAGCTTTGTAACGCCTCAGTAGATATATCTTATGTTGTTTTTGATCAGGATATAGTTCTTCAACAGATGCAAGAGATTCAACAGCATAGGGAAAGAATAAAGAATATATCTTTAGAGTGTAATATTCAGTATTTTGTGTGGAAAAGATGGATAGAAAAAGATATGATGAAGGGTTATCTTGCTATGGTGGAATATATTAAACCAGCTATTAAACAAGAAGGACTTGTTTTAGAACATATGAGAGATTTAGAATATTATTATGCACAGTTGGAAGCTCTTCATAACAATTGTCAAAAAGTAGAGAAGACTTTAGAGGCAGCATATGACACTTTAAGTAGACGAGTTTCTATTTGTATGGAATTAAAAACGGGTGTTAGATATTTAAAAAGTGATAGTAGAGAAATACCATCTCAACAAGAAGTTGTGAGAGAAGATGATTTTGATGATGTCCCAATGGGAGAAACCGCTACAAAAAATAAAAGTGGTTTTGTTAGTTGGGGCTAAAAAATTATGTTGAAAAGTGATTATTAAAGTTGTATAATTAAATGAAGTAAAATTTTTATTAACCCACTTTTATAGGAGAAATATCATGAGTGGATTTGTACAGTGGAATGAAGTACCAAGCGGTGGAGAAAGAACGAATTTTTTGGCTTTGAAAAGTGGTAATACTTATAAAGTGAGACCTCTTCTTCAACCCCTTAATTTTTGTAAGTATTTTCACAAAGTAGATGGCAAAATGAGAACTGCTGTCGTATCGGAAGAGGTAGTAGCCCAGTTAGCGGCTAAATACCCATTAACAGAGTTGAGTAAGCCAGCTAATCGTTATGCTATGTATGTCTTTGATAGAAATGATGATAGTAAGATTAAGGTTATGGAATTTCCTATCTCTGTTTACAGGCAATTTGCTAATAGTTTCCAAGCAACTAATAACGAACCAGGAAGCAAAATAAATGGTAGTGATTGGGTGATTAAGATCACTGGTACTGGATTTAATACTACTTACGAAACAACATTTGTTGCTAATACTCCGTTAACAGAGGAAGAAATAAAGGCTGTAAAGGCTGAACTTGCTGGAGACTCAGAAAAGTTAGCAACAATATTTCCTTTCAATGATGTTGCTGCTGCAGAGAAGAGATTGTTTAATCCAGATGAAAATGGTAATGGTGGTCAGACTACTATCGCCAGTTCATCTGTTACTACTACTGCTAGCGCAACTGATGCTACAGTTGATTCAAATGAAGATTTTAATCCAGACTGGTAATAGGAGATTGATATGGCTAAATCTAAAAAAAGTAGTGGTGACAGTGGCAAGAAAAAGAAAAAGTCAGATATCGAAGTTGCTTACGAGAATCTGAAGGGTTTTTGCCAAATAGGGGCTAGAGTTTCAAGTCCTGGGAATGTTCCAACAGGTCATTTTAAGTTAGATTTTGCAATTCAGTATGGAATGGATGTCACTAAAACTGATTTGAGTAAAGTTAAAAAGAATGGAAAAGAATATGATCCAAGTACAACACTTGGCATACCTCTTGGCAAGCTAGTTGAGATATACGGGGAAGAGGGAAGTGGTAAGTCTTCCCTCGCTTACCGTATAATTGGTTATGCTCAAAGAATGGGGTATTTAACAGCTTGGATTGATGCAGAGCATTCTTATCAGGAAAATTTAGCGAAATTAAATGGATGCGATATCAATAATATACTTTATGCTAATATGGTTAATCATGAAGATGCTGAAAAAGTTTTTTACGCAGAAGATATCATGGATAAAATGATCATAATGATGAAGAACAAAGTAAGAGTAATAGTATTAGATTCAGTTGCAGCTATGGTTCCTAAGACTTTATACGAAGCAGAGTCTAAGCAGCAATTTATGGGTTTATTGCCAAGATTTCTAAGTAGCAATTTAGGGAAACTTGTAGCTCATGCTGAACAAAATGGTACTCTTTTAATTTTTGTTAATCAGCTTAGAGAAAAGATTGGTCAGCCATGGGGAGATCCTAAAACCAGTCCAGGAGGACATTGCTTACATCATAATGCGTCTTTGAGATTACGAATGATGAAGAAGAATAGTAAAGATGCGGAGATTATTGTCCCTAATCCTGATACGGGAGAAGATATGTTGATAGGAAAGCATTCTATCGTTAGATTAATAAAGAATAGATTTGCTCAACCTTATACTGAGTCTCTTGATATCCCAATCTATTATCAATCTTATTTTCCGGATATAGAAGAAATAGCTTTTGATACAGGAAGACAGACTAAATTAATTTCAGTAAGAAAAGGAATTTTTAAGTGGGATGAATTGAAGATTGAGGGAAGGGCAGAGTTTATAGACTACATTAAGAGTAATAATTTGATTGATGATCTTATTACGGCAATTAAACTTAAGGCAGAGGAAAATGATGTTCTACTTCCACCAGAAATTATTCAATATTCTGGTATTAGTGACCAAGGTTCCATGCAGGCGGAATAAGGATGTATTTTGAAGATTGGGTTGATAGGTTTTCTGAAGCAGAAAGAAGATCTATAGTCAAAGCAGCTAAGATTACGATTGATAAACCGGAAGGTGCTAAGGCTTTAGATTATTTGATAAATGTTAGGAAGCTATCAAAGAAAGTCATAGATGATTTTGATATAGGGTATTGTCCTAAATCTGTTAATCATCAAGTTCGTGGTAGAATAATCACGCCTATATATGATGCTTATAAAAATTTGGTAGTTATATCTACCCGTCTTCCATATCCTGCTCCTCTTAGATTCTGGCATGAGACTTTTAACAAGGGTTCTTATTTGTATGGTCTTTATAATGCTAAAGAATCAATAATTAGAAGCAATAAGGTTATTTTGGTTGAAGGAGAATTTGATGTGTCTATAATGCACACTAATGGATTTACTCAAACAGTAGGAATATGTGGTAGTGCTTTAACTTTATTTCAAGTGGCATTGTTGTCAAAATATGCTTCTTTTTTCTATTTGTTATTTGATGGTGATGGACCTGGACAGGATGCAATAGATAGAGCTATAAAAATGTATAAGGAACATTTTTTGAGAGGTTATGGTATACATTTTATTCCTGTTAGAGTTCCTAATCAATTAGATCCAGATGATTTTATAAAACAAAATGGTAGGATAGAAATGAAAAAAATATTAGTTGAAGCATATGAGGAATATAAAATATTAATTTAATGAGGTAATATAAGTATGGCATATGAAGATTATACACCAAAAGAAGTTACATCTTTAATGGGTTTAATTGATACATATAGGAGATGGGGTCAGTATAAAACAAGAAATGATAGAAGTTATGTACACTATCATCCATCTGAGTGGGGTAAATGTTTAAGATTACAACAATATAAACATTATGTTGAACTAGGATATATCAAATCAGAATTTTCACCATTTAGTAGTAAATTATTGAGGCTTTTTGACAAGGGTCATAATATGCACAATAGATGGACTAATTACTTTGACGATATTGGCAATATATTGTTGGGTAGATGGAGATGTAAAAATACTCTTTGTTCTTTATTTAATTCTAAGGGTGAGATGCAAAGCGCTAACACAGGAGAATTAATGGAAGCATATAAAAATGATAGAAGAAGGATATATGGTAATAAAAAACCTATCTTTAAGCCAGAAAAATGTGTTTGTGGTTGTACTGAATTTGGTTATGAAGAGACTATTGTTGAAGACACATCATTGAATTTCAAAGGTCGTGCAGATATGATACTGAATTGTGAGAATTTAGATCTTGAAAGATTTAAAGATGTAGATATTACATTTGATACTAGATTTTTGCCAAGTGGCAAGATAAAGGTGGTTGGTGATTTTAAAACTATTAATTCCAGGGGTTTGACTAATCAATTAGATAAGAAGGGACCACATAAATCATATTTGATTCAATTGACAATTTATACTCATATATTAGATTGTGATTATGGATTGCTGATGTATGAGTGTAAGGATAATTCTGAAATGAGATGGTACATGGTTCCAAGGAATGACAAGTGGTGGGAGATTATAAAATATCAAGCTAATAAAATGACTGATATTGCATCTTCCAAGCAACTTCCTCCTCCTAGACCGATGAAGAGTGATTGTTATGAATGTATGAATTGTGGCTTCAGAAGTATGTGTAAAAAATCTTCAATTTGGAAAAAAGAAAATCTAAATGAAATCAGAAGAAGATTTTATAAAGATTTGCTGTAAAGATTTTTAGTCTTATATTCCGATTATATATTGTTAATGTAATAATATGCAATCTAATTAGGAGAAAATGTTATGGCAACAGATGGTAACAGAAATGATGAAGCTAGAGATGTAACACTCTTGCTTGTACGTGGCAGTCAAAATGATAAAATGAAAGATAAGGAATATGTCAAGAAATTAGCAAATGCTGTTTTGCAGGTGTATTCTAAACATGAAGCTGCTAAGTTAAGATGTGTTGGAGCAGCTGCTTTGAATAATGCGATAAAATCTATAATTATAGCAAAAGGTGAATTGGATAAAAAAGGAACTGCTGTTTTGGTAAGTCCTAGTTTCACAACTGTCAAATTCAAAGGTGAAGAGAAGACTGGGATAGTGCTTGAAATTGTTCAAGGCTAAGTTGTAAATAATGTATTTTTAATTGAGGTGATATTATGTCTGATTACGAACAAATTTTTCACAAACAAGAATTGTATGATATGTTCTCTAAGGGAGAAGTGAAAGCCCTTGAAGATCTTTATGGAATTGAAGATGTCGTCTTGAATTCTAAAGAGATAGAAAAAAAGATTGAGTTCTGTAAGGGACTTAAGAGAAAAAAGACGAAGGATATAAATAAGGCTATTAACGTTCTTGAGAACAAATTATCTTTCTTCAAGAAAGTTGTTTTGGTTACTCTTAAAGAAAATAAAGAGAAGAGTGTTGATTTTCCTGGTTCTTGCAGAGCGTCATCTCGTCGTCAACAAGCTAATTGGACTATAGCCGATGAAGAAGAATTTATCAAGGTTGTGGAAAAAGCAGAAGAAGATGGAGTGAAGGTGGATGGAGTTATTGAAGAAGTTAAAGAGTATGTCATTAAAAAGAAATTTGCTAATAAACTTCTTGATACCTGGGAAAAAAATGGAAACTTTGAGAAATATATTCTCTTGGGTGAAGATGATGATGGAGTTCAATGTGTGGTAAGAGAACCTGCAAAGACAGGTGTAACATTTACTTATCCTAAAAAAGAAGAAGAGGATAATGAAGTGGTAGATGAAACTGTGCCAGTTAAAGAAGGTGAAACTGTGGCTGTTACTGAAGAATTCGACACATTATAACATTATGAAAGATTTTTACCAAAGAATAAGAGTTAATAATTCTAAAGTTAAGAAGAATCTTTCTTCGTTACATAATTTATATAATAAAATTCCTGATACTAAGGGATGTTTAGAGAATATTGATAAGAATAAATGTTGCGGTGGTTGGTGTTGTAAAATACAAACCCCGCAACTTCTTTATTGTGAGTTCCTGTTAATATGGAGATATCTAAGTAAGAATTTTTCAGATGATGAGTTATGTGAGTTATTTAGAAAATGTATGTTAAATGCCACTAAAGATATTCCATCTAAAGGATGTGTTTTTTTTGATGGCAAAAAAAAGTTATGTAAGATACATAAAGTTAGACCTTATAATTGCAGAATATATGGAATTACACCAGATGAAGAATTTAATAAAAGGTATGAGAAATTAAAAGAACAATATAAGAATGTTCCAGGTGCGAAGATAGAAAAACAATGTTCGTTAGTCTCTGTAGAAGATGGATCTAAAATTACATCTGAAGATACTTATAAATGGTGGAAAGACCTTAACAAGATAGAGAGGTCTATTGGGATCAGAGAAGCTAATATCACTGATAAGGTTGGAGGTAGTTATAGAGCACCTCATGACCATGTGTTATTATATAATATGCCAGATAATATCTTATCAGGTATTTCAGGAATTCGATTATATGACAGCTACGTGGACAGAATAAAAGCTATTGATGAAATTATTAATAATATAAAGAAACATTTTAAAAATGAAAAAGAAATCAACAAAAGTTAAAATATTAGATATGAAATATGAGAAAGAAGATCATATTTTCATTATGGATGTTTTGGACATAGATATAAATGAGAAAGTCAGTTTTGCTATGAGAGCAGAAGATTTTGGCGTAACTAAGGAGATGTCTTTTGTATTACCCGATGAGGTTATGGAAAATTTCTGTAAAGAAATGATTGGAAAAGAGAAAAATCTTTTTGTAGAACAAGATATTTATAGAGGATATGATGGAGAACTTTCGAGAGCAGAGGCATTGGCGTTTCAGAAAGATATGGATCGGTTTCCATATAAGGAGTTAATAAGAAAAAAGCTTAACGAGGGTTAGCATCATGTTTGTTAGATTTTTCGGTGGCTCCAATTGTAGGGAATGTTTGGAGCTTTTTGTAATTTTGAATAAATTAAATGTAGATTTTGAATATGTAGATGCTTTTGATGATGACACTCAGGAATTCTGTGATGAGCACAATGTAGATAAATTGCCACATATTCAATTTGTAGAAGATGAAGATGTAATAATTGAACATGCTGGATCTATTGACGAGGATGAATTCACTCAATATCTAATTTCGCATTTCCCAAATTATTAACATTTTTGTTATTGAAAGTGATTATTTTTGTGGTATAATAGTTCTGTTAATAGGTTTAATGAGGTAGAAATTTATGAAGACGTTGCAATCAAATAAGTATCAAAAACAAGCGATAGCACATAAAGAAGGTCCATGTCTAGTAACATCTTGTCCTGGTTCAGGAAAAACATTTACTTTGGTAGAGAGGATAGTTGCTCTTATCAAAAGTGGAGTGGAACCAAAAAATCTTCTTTGTATTACATTCACAAATAAAGCTGCTAATGAGATGAGAGAAAGAATTTGTGATAGACTTGGTATTGAGAAACCAGGATTTTTTATTGGTACTTTTCACGCTTTATGTGCTAAGATGCTGAGAAAAATTGGACCAGGTAGAGGATACTCTGCTAATTTCACAATTTTAGCAGATAGAGAACAAATGGATATGGTGATGCAAGTTTCCAGGCATTTGGGATATGATATAAAAGTAGGAGATGCTAGACGAATAGCTCATGCTGTTAATTTTTATAGAGATCAGATGGAAAATTCTATTTGGGTAGAAGAGAGATTGAAAACAGCACCTATGATTGAAATAGCATGGACTTATTTGGATAGATGTAGGGATAATTCTATGATAGATTTTAGTGGTCTTATTTCAGAAGCTATTAGAATTATTGAAGAGAATCAAGATATTAGAGAAAAGATACAAAATACTTTCAAGTATATTTTAGTTGATGAGACTCAAGACACTAATAAATCACAATTCTATTTAGTTAATTTGTTAGGAGCAAAATGGAAAAATATTATGTTGATAGGTGATATTGATCAAAGTATTTATGGTTGGAGAGGAGCCAGGTATCAGAATATTCAAGAATTTATGGAGATGTATCCAGAATGCAATGTGATATCTTTGTCTAAAAATTATAGATCTACTCCAGAAATAATAGCTGTTGCTGATAAACTTATCAAGAGAAATAGTAGTCATGTTAAGATAAAATTTGAAACAGATAACAAAAGTGGACAACCAGTAAAATGTTATAGTTTCGGAGATCAAAATAAAGAGGCTGAATGGATTGGCAAAATGGTTAAGAAACTTATGGAAGATGGTGGCTGGGATCCGGAGGATATGGCTGTCCTATATAGAGTCAATAAGATGTCTGAACCTGTTGAACAATCTTTGGCAACAGCAGGTATTCCATATGAGGTTGTTGGATCGTGGAATTTCTATGATAGAAAAGAAGCAAGAGATTGTATTGCAATGTTAAAACTCATAGCTAATGATAGGGATGCTATTTCTTTTCACAGAGTTGCTAGTATGATGAAGGGAATGGGTAATATAACGATAGGTAAAATAGAGATGAAGGCAGCAGCAGAAAATATACCTTTGTTGGATGCAGCATTAATTATAAAGTCTGAGTCTAATTCTGTTTCTATAAAAAAAGGATGTCAGGAAATCTATGATAGATATAATCAAAAATGGGATTTCTCTAATCCTGCAAAATGTCTGTCTACTGTAGTCGATAAATTAGAATATTCTGATTATCTTCATAAAAAATATGGAGGAGATGCAGCTGAAAGATTAGAAAATGTAGAACAGATTGTAGGTGCGTGTGGAGAGTTTACAGGTAACGAAAATGGTCTTAATCAGTATTTACAGCAGATAGCGTTGGTTACTTCTGCCGATAAAAAGAATGAGGGTGGAAAAGTTTCTTTAATGAGTTTACATGCTGCTAAGGGATTAGAGTTTCCTGTTGTATTTATGATAGGAGTAGAGCATGGAATTTTACCACATCAACAAGCTGTAGTTGATGATCCTGTTAGTGGATTGGAAGAAGAGAGAAGATTATGTTATGTAGGGATGACTAGAGCAAAGAAAGTTCTATATGTTACTTGGTGTAGAAATAGGAAAAAATTTGGTAAGTTTGGAGCTATGTCATATAAGAGTACTAAATCAAGTGAATTTTTAAAAGAGTGTGGTTTGATGAGGGATGAATAAGATGGGAACAGAGATAGAAGTAAAATTTTTAGTAAAGCCAGAGAAGCTTAAAGAAGTTATTAATAAATGTGTGAATAGAAAAGAAATTACTCAAGGTTATTTGTTCGGCTCTACGCATTTTAGAGTAAGGAATGTGATTGAGAAAGATACTAAAAAATCATATATCACCATAAAAGGTGAGAGAGATGGTAAAAAAAGAGATGAGTTTGAGTATGAAATACCTTATGCAGAAGGAGTTGTTTTATTAGAAAAATTTTGTACTGCTATTATTTATAAAACTCGTTATATTGTTCATGGTGGGAAGAAGGGTAAAGATAAATGGGAAGTTGATGATTTTCATGGTGAAAATGCGGGACTTGTTATAGCAGAGTTAGAGATACCTCAGTCGGATTATAATGTAGATGTACCAGATTGGGGTCGTTGCTGGGAACTTGGTGCAGATAATGAGGAATATCACTTGTATAAAAATATTGATGATGATGAAAAATACTATAATTATAATTTAGCAGTTAATCCTTATTCGGAGTGGAAAGATGAAGGGTGATAAACATAAGCCTCAATCAAGGTTTGCAAGATGGATAGATGCTTTTGATGATGGATTTAAAACTCCAGACGAGTATCATTATAGAGTTCCATCTTTGGTAAATGAAAAAAGGCATGAAAGACGATGGAGAAGGCGTGTAGAGAAAATAAATTTAAAAAAAGAAATCGAGGAGAATAAAAATGAGTAGAGCAGAAATAGAAACTAAAGTGATAGAAGTGGTTGCACTTCAATTTGGAATGAAAGTATATGATATAGAACCTGAAACAAATTTTTTGACAGATTTGAATGCTGACAGTCTAGACGCTGTAGAAGTTGTTATGTGTATTGAGGATAGATTTGATTTACTCATTCCTGATGATGAAGCTGATAAAATGATAACTGTTAAAATGGTTACTGATTATGTAGAAAAAGAACTCAAAAAAAGAGAAGATGATGCCTAGTCTATATGATTATATTCCAAAATATCCTATGCATATACAATATGGTAGTTATTGTATCAACATCAGCGGAGTATATAAATTTGAAATAGAAGTTGATAGATGTAAGGCTACTTATTCTGTTTGGGTTGATACTGTTCAAGTAGACCCATTGTTGCCTCCTGGCAAAAGGAATATGATTTTATTATCTTCACATGGAGTTAATGAAGAAGGAAGTTTGTGTTTATCTGAAACCGTATTACCGTGTAAGATAATTGAATTAGCTTATCAGTCTAAGAGGCATGGATACATAGTTTTATTAGAGTGTGTTTTAAGTCCAAAATTTTTAACTAAGTTCAAATACATAGAACCTGGAAAAGAAAAAAAAGAAGAAATGGACAGATTTGGACTAATGGACTTATGAGTGAGGAAATAATAAAGCGTAATAAAAATGGTGATGTAATTTATGAAAAGCGACACCTCCATTTCGGTACTCGTTTTGGTATAGTTGATACCATTATTGAGCATTGGTATGAATATGATGAAAAAAATAACTGGATATATTGGAAAAGTTCTGATGGGATTGAAGTTTGGTATGGATATAAAAATGGGGATAGAATAAATATAACATCGCAAAAATTAGAAGAGCAAGAATTTTTGGGTAGAAAAAAATGTAGTAGATTTGAGTTAATGGAATTATGAGTAAAAAACTTCAATTTAAAGCAAAATTTCAATCTAAAGCAAAATATTGGCATACATATAGCGAAGATGTTAATGGCAATCCAACTCATTCTAAAAGATATGATGGATTTGAAATTTGGGAAGAGTTTGATGAAGAAAACAGAAAAATTTATCTCAAAAATTCTGAAGGAGAAGAGCATTGGTGGAAATATGATAAAAAGGGAGAAATGTTTTTAATTGAAGAAGAAGAATTTGAACGAATCAAAAAAGAAAAAGAATTTTTAGGCAGGAAAAAAGTAACTAGATTTAAGTTGATGGAATTATGAAATATGAAGTTGGTGAAAAAGTAAAAATAAAAAAAGATAAAGATTATACCACTTTTATACAAGAACGATTACAAAAAGCTAATCATGTAGTAACGGTTGAGAAAGTAGGAAGTATTTATTATCTTTTTGAAGAAACACACTGTTGCTATTGGGAGGAAAGTTATATAGAAGGATATCCGCCAAATTGTAAAGAGTTTTTTGAACCAATAACAATCAGATTTGAGTTGATGGAATTATGAAATATAAAATCGGTGATAAAGTTAGATTAAAGAAAAATAAAAAATATATTTATTGCATACAAGAACAATTGCAAAAAGCTAATCATATAGTAACGGTTAAAGATATAAAAGGTATTTATTATTTTTTTGAAGAAACTGATGATTGTCAATGGCAAGAAAGATATATAGAAAGATGTCTGTCAGGTTGTGAGGAGTTTTTTGAACCAATAATAATCAGATTTGAGTTGATGGATTTATGAAATATGAAATTGGTGATAGAGTAAAAGTAAAATACGATGAAGAGTGTCTCTTTTCCGTGCAAGAGCAGTTACAAAAAGTTAATTACATTGTAACAATTATTGAAATAGATGAATCTTATTATCTTTTTAAAGAAGTCGGTTGTGTTTGGAGGGAAGAGTATATAGAAGGATTGGTATTAAGTTTAAGTTGTAAAGAGTTTTTTGAATCAATAATAACAAGATTTGAGTTGATGGAAATATGAAATCATATGAAGAATTAATTGGAAAACATGAGGGAGAAAATGCCTTCATTCTAGGTGCTGGACCATCTCTTTGGTTCAATATGCATAATCCATTATTTACATATCTTCCTTCATATGGAATTACTATTGCTGTGAATTCTGCTGTTCTAGCAGATCCAGGATTTAACTATTGGATTTCTAATGATGCTCTTTGCAGAAGATGGAGTTGGTGGAAATTAGTTAAAAAAAACAAAGGGAAAAAAATTGTAAGAGATAGTTGGTTAAAACATAAAGATGATATAAAAGATTTTTATATTTTTAAGCCAAGACCAACTTCTGAAGATGTTATAAATCCAGATGATAAGGGTTTAGCTTATTGTAGTTCAGTTCCTTCAGCAATAGATCTTGCTCTTCAAATGGGTTGTAAGAATATATTTGTGCTTGGATTGGATCATATGGGGTGGAAAGGAAAACATCATTTTTGGGAGTATATGAAAAAGAAGCCTACTGCTGTCTATCCTGCTCAGGGTTCTTTTTCTCAGCAGAAAAAAGTTTTTCCAATTAATGAAAAAGCATTTTCAGCATTAAAGAAATTTGCAGATCATAAGAAGGCAAAAATATACAATATTAGTTATATGATTGCAGAAAAAAAGTTGAAGTGGATGACTAAGGTTGATAACTTTGAAATTATTTATCTGAATCAGATAGAAAAGATATTAGGGAAAGTATAATGAATACTTCAAGCTATTTTAAGGAAGGGAATAATAAGAAGGCTGTCTCAATCGCCGGAAAAGCTCCAGAATGGTACAAGGGGCGAGAATATAAAAAATTAGCCCCAAAGTATGAGTTTTTTAAAAAGTATAAAGAGGACGGAGATATAGACGCTTATACAGAACAGTATTATGCAGAGGTATTAGATAAGTTGAATCCAAAAGAAGTTTATGAAGAACTTGGAGAAGATACTATTCTTTTATGCTGGGAACCATATAATAAATTTTGTCATAGACATTTAGTAGCAGATTGGTTGATGGAAAATTTAGATATAGAAATTAGAGAGGTATAGATAAAAGCAAGTGAAATGATACAAGAATTAATAAAGTTGATCAACAGAGATGGAGATTGCGAAGTAGAAATAACTCCAAGATTCGATGAGTGGGTTCATCATAGTAGACCTATTGAAAGTATTGCAGGAGATGGAGAAGGTGGTAGAAATAATGGATGTTTTTATATTCAATGTGAGATATATGAGGGAGAATCAGATTGAAGTCTTTAAAAAAATTATTCAAAAGAGAAAAAAAATATAAACTTCTTTTAACAGAAGATGATTTATTTTATACTATAGTCCCTGCTATTTATATGTGGTTGGAAGACTTAAAAAAAGAAGAAAAAGAAAATGAGTATACTGATTATAATAAAGAACATTTTGAAAGAACAATAAAAAATTGTGTAGGAGTAATTATTAAAATTAAAAAAGCAAGGGGGATAATAAAGTAATGGTAGAATTATTGGTGAGATGTGTTTGTGGTCATATTCTTGATATAAAAGAATCATATGGCCGATTGGGAGAAGTAGTTATAAGGGTTGAGAGTTGTTTTAATTGTGTTGAAATAGCTAGAGATGAAGGTTATGAAGAAGGAGCAATAGATGGTTTTGCTCAATATGAGGAGGATAAAAATGGATGAAATGATGAAAAGACTTAATGAAATAGCAGATCAAGATGATAGACTTGAGTGTAATTGTGATAGTGAGCCTCCATATGAAAAATGTCCAGGTTGTGCGGCAGATAGTCTATTGAATGAATTGTCAGAGATAGCATGGCAGGGATTAAAATCAATAGAAAAGAAGATAAAAGAGAAGGACAGTGAATGATGTTTATACTTGTTGAAAGAAAAAATGGGGAAAGAATTGTAGCTGATACAGCAGCAATTAAGTTTAGAATGAAAAAAGATAAAAAAGCGTTCTGCACCGAAGGACCTAGAAATGCAATTGCTAAATATGACCTTAAAGAAGATATAGTGGAATTTACTGAGTCTGTAGAAACATGTATTCAATTTATTAGGTTTGATAAGATGGATATAAAAACTTTATTTCCACTTAAATTTAATAAGAGGATTAAAAATGGATAAGGAAAAATTAAGAAAAGAACTTGTTGAATTATCTGAGATGGAAGATAACTGGGATAGTTATGGAGCAGAAGCTCTTAAAAAAGAAACAATTGATAAGCTTAACGAGATAATAGATTGCTTAGATGATAAATATCCAGACCCTTGTATTGTTCCTAGTTCTATTGGAATACAACTAGAATGGGATAGAGCTGAATATGATGCTTTGGAGATAAGTGTAGAAGGTGTTGAAGTGTGGGTTTTACAAATTGTTGGGGAAAGAATGAAAGATTGGATCGATAGGGAAATTTCTGATATTAGTGAGATAAATGAATTGTTAGAAGAATATTGTGGAGAAAAAAATGAGTGATATTGAGAAAAAAATTAAAGAGTTAGAAGAAAGAATAGAGAAACTTGAGCAAGGTAAAAAAGTTTATGAGTCTATTGAAATGACAAATCCTTATGATTTGTCAGAAGTGGCTAAGATTAGAAGAGGAAGAAAATGAATACACATACTGTAAAATGCTGTAATTGTAATAAAGAAATAGCTTGGTGGAGTATGTTTGATAATATACAATATGAAGAAGAATGGGAGTGTAATAATACAACTATTCGACGTAAAGTGCCAAAAAATTGTCAATCTATTAAAACATTAAAAAGTGGGAAAAAGATTCGACTTAAATATGAAAATCATCATTGTAGTATATCAAATGGGTCTGTTTATTGCCGCAAATGTGCTTATAAATTAAAATTTAAATGTAAGAATTGTAAAAAAGGAAAAATAAAATTAAGTCGTAAAGAATAGGAAGGAGAAAAGTGAAGATAGTAGAAAAAAAATGGGGAAGTGAAAAATGGATTGTGAATAATAATCTCTATTGTGGCAAAATACTCACATTAAAAAAGATGTTCAGATGTAGTATCCATCACCATAAAAAGAAGACAGAAACATTCTATGTTACAAAAGGACAAGTGTTGTTAGAGGTAGACGATAATGCTTATATACTCATACCTGGAGATGCTGTAGATGTTTTGCCAGATCAAGATCATAGATTTACAGGATTAGAAGAAAGTGAGATAATAGAATTCTCTACTCATCATGAAGATGAAGATAGTTATAGAAAAGTAGAAAGTGGAGAAGTTAGAACGAATGATATAGATGATGTTAATAGAAAAATACATTTAGCCAGAAATAATAATGAAGCAGTAAGGAGAGGTGATAATGGATAGAAGAGAATTATTTGAGCGTATGACTTGTGTTAGTATACATCACAGTACTATTGATGAAGCTATTAATACATTAAAAGAGTTGAAAAAAGAGTGTGAAAGTGATGAAGCATGGATCGGGTATTACAACACAAGGCTATTACTTGATTTGGATGGAGAAGATAGGCTGTGTTTGGAACTTTATGGATATAGGATGGAAAGTGATGAAGCATTTGAAAAAAGGAAAAAAGAACGGGAACTATATGAAAAAAGACATTCGGAAGAATTGCTAGAAAAAGACAAAGAAGATTATGCTAGGTTAACGGAAAAATATCCAGATGGTATTCCAAAATAATGAAACAGTTCAAAGACATTCATAAAGATAATTAAAGAATAAAGAAGGATTATGACGATATTAATAGAATACTAATAACATTAATATCAATCGGAGCATAAGAATGAGTAAAAAATTTGGGAAAAAATTAATAGTTGCTATGCCAGAAGAGCTTTTTGATGATTTTCAGGAAGTTTGTGAGAAGAAATATACAACTATGTCTCAGGAAGTTCGTAATTTTATGCTTAAATTCATTAAGGAGCATGAAAATGAAAAAATTAACCACTAAGGAATTCATTAAAAAAGCAGATAGAAAACATGGTGGCAAATACGATTATTCTAAGACACTATATCGAAATGCTAGAGTGAAAGTAAAGATAGTTTGTAAAGAACATGGAGTATTTGAGCAATCTACGCATAATCATTTGAATGGACAGGGTTGCCCAAAGTGTTCTTATATTATGAGAGGGGCAAATAAAGCGATGTCGGAAGCTGAGTTTGTAGAAAAATGCATATTAATACATGGAACGAAGTATGATTATAGTCAGTTGAATTATAAGAGGGCGAGAAAAAAAGTTAATGTAATATGCCCAGAACACGGAAAATTTGTACAAAGAGGAACTGTTCATTTATCTGGTGGTGGTTGTTTGTCGTGTTGGGCAGATGTGGCACAAGAAAAATATGCTAAAGATATCGACCGTTTTATTATTGATGCTATTAGAGTACATGGTAATAAATATGATTATAGTGGTGTCATATATAGAAACAATTTCACAAAAATTAAAATAATTTGTAAAAAGCATGGTCAATTTTGGCAGACACCTAAATCCCATATAGTTATTAAGCAAGGATGTCCTCACTGTCTTAAAAAAAGAGAAGGAGAAGTTGGGATAATACTTAAACAAATTTTTTCTGATTGGAAGATAATTTCTAATAAAAAAATATGGATTAAATATAAACACTATAATCATAAAAGATATTGTGATTTTTGGTTAGAGAAAAACAATATGAAAATTATTGTTGAATATGATGGAATGCAACATTTTAGTCCAGTCAGGTTTGGCGGTATCAGTCTGTATAGGGCGAAGAAAAAATTAAAACAACAGCAAGAAATTGATAATCTAGATTTTGAATTTTGTGTAGAGAATAATATTATTCTTCATAGAATAAAATACAATGAAGACAAAGAGAAGAGCATTGTAGAGTTGAAAAGCAGAATAGATAAGATTGGTTGTAAAGATGCGACTTAGAGATCTTAAAAAATATTTTTCTTATAAACCATCTTCTCTTGGTTTTATCATAGGATCTGGACCATCAATTTATAATCAGAATTTAGAGTCATTAAAGGGGTATATGACTATCGCTGTTAATTCAGGAATTATGAAAATGCAATTTGCTGATATGTTCCTCGCAGATGATTGGGCTGTTTCGGCACATCAGTATTATTATGATTTAAAAAATTTGCCATGTTTAAAGATATTGTATAAATCTAAATTAGAAAAATATTCTTCTCATATTGATAAAGATGAAATAATTTATTTTGATCATAAAAGTTATTACGTTCCTAGTGAGAAAAAATATTATCCAGAAGGATTAGTTTTTACTAAAGAACCTTCTCTTCCGATAATCGGAGCCAGAACAGCAGCGGCGAGCGCTATTCATATTTTGTATATTTTAGGTATTAAGAATATAGTGTTATTAGGAGCTGATTGTTGTTTTAGCAAATGCGGCAAAAGGTATTGGTGGGAATATGAAGATAAAATAAAAACTACCAGAGTTGATGGTAGAAAAATAGAAAAAAATATTAGTGGTGAGATTAAAGGATATCCTGTAGATCATCATTCTATATCTTTTTTGGAATATTGGAAAAAATTATCGGAACAAGCAAAAAAGCAAAAAATAAATATTATAAATTGTTCTGGTGGAATTTTAGATTGTTTTCCGAAAATGAAAATTAATGAGGTATTAGAAAAATATGGGACTTAGAAATGAAGATGCTTTTATTCATCTGGGAATTCCTCGTAGTGGAAGCGGGATGTCATCAGGAGAAATAGATTTTGCGATAGAAAGTAGAACTCATGAAATTTGTAAAGATAAATTGAGAAAAAAAGAAATTATAGAAATGTTAGATGCTCTTAAAAGAGTAATAGAGGAGAATTATTAATGGATAAAAAAAAGAAAAAAGGGTTCTTTGCAATGATTTGGGAGTCTTTAACTAAAACTGGTGGGTGCTGTGGATCAGGAGAATCATGTTGTGGTGGAGAGAAAAAAGAAGAAGAGCAAAAGGATAAAAAGTGAGAAATATTTTGTTGGTGACTACTTTTTATAGAGTTGGGGAAAAAGTTTATTCTTTGATCCCGGAATTGTCTAAGCACTTTAATATTTATGTATTACATACTATTTGTATGACAGATAATACTCCAGTTAAATCAGGATATAATCCTAAACCGCTTTTTAATAATGAATATGGAAGTTATATGTCAAAAGTATATGAAGGACCTCTCTACAGACCAAATGGAGGACATTATGGTAGAATTATGGATTTTATTAATGATAGGTTTGAGGAAGAAGTGAAAAAGAATGAATATGCTTTTGTTTTATATGATAATAATTTGTCACAATCATGCGGATTTGCAAGTGCATATTATCGTTTGTTTTCTAAATACAAAGTGCAGATTATAGCTTCTCCACATGGCTCAAAAGATGCCAAAGGGCTTTATTTTAAAGAGTTAATACGTAATATAAATTATCTTTATCACAAATCTTTTGTGATAGGGGAAAAAGACAAAAGATTGTGTGAAAAATATGCAACATCTGAAAGATTAAAAAAGGTTTTTCCCGCTGGTATACCTTCAAATGATGCTTTAATTAATTATGAAAAGAAAAATGATTATATTTTATTAATATTAAATTATACAGATGCATCCTATAAAAAGTGTTTTCATAAAGCATTTACTGAAAAGACATTCGATGATTTAAAAATTATGAAGTTAAGTGAAGAATACGGTAGTAGAATTATTGTAAAAGAGAAACCAAGGGAAAAGAAAATTGGAAGTTATTTAAAAGATTATCGTAAATGGAGCAAGGATATAGAATTTATGGATATTTGTGAAGATGATAATAAATTAATAGCAGATGCTAAAATAGTTATTAGTGCTCCTTCTACAATGGCTCTAAAACCAATACAATTAGGAATACCTACTGTAATATTAAAAGGATTTGGAGAAGAAGGATTATTTTATAATTATCCTGGAGTAATAGAACCATCATATGAGAATATAAAAGAATCTATTAAGTATCAACGAGATGTAGGAAAATTTGAAAATTTTATTAAAGACACTGTATCTGGTGGTCTTGAATTCAATTCTTCTAAACTATACATCGATAAACTCTTGGAAATTGCATCAGAATAATTTTCTCAAATAACTCATCAATTTCTTTTTCAGACATTGGTGCTCCAAATGCTAGTGCCAATAATGCTTCTAATATTTTGTCTTTTTCATTCATAATTATTCCTTTCTATATATATACTCGCAAAAGATTGAGATAGGGACCAAAAAAAATTTAAAATAAAAAAAGAGGATATTGTGGATGGAAGTAAGTAATGTAAGTAATGTAAGTAATATAAGTAATGTAAGTGGAGGCTACAATGGCTAAAAGAAAGAAAAAAATTACAGAAGCAGAATTAAATAGAGAACCTGTTAAGATTAAAAATAATCTTATACAAGATACTAGTGCTGGACCTTTGTTGCTTGATATAAATATTAAGGAAGAAGGAAAGATGGCAGATGGACTGTTGACACTGCAAACACAATTCCCGCCTAGAACTAATAGCACTTATTCATTTAGGATTTCTGGGGATCTAGTTGAACATTTTAAGAATGAAGCAAGAAAAGTATCTTTGGAAAAGAAAGAGGACGTAAACTGGCAAAGATTGATAGTAGGAGCTGCTTTAGCGAAATATCCATTTTCCAAGGAGGAATAATATGTGTGTTTATTTTATACAAGAGAGCGGTAGCGGGTGTATAAAAATAGGTTCTAGTAAAGATCCTGTAGGTAGGTTAAAATCTATTCAGAGTCATAATCCGAATAGTCTGAAGTTATTAAAAGTAATTGATGGAGGTATCAAAGAAGAAAAGATATTACATAGATTATTTTTTAGGGAAAGAATAAGAAGTGCTGGAGAATGGTTTGTTCCTAGTGAAGAATTAAAAAAATTTATAAATTTGAAAGAAAAAAATATAATTTATTCGATCAGTTGTGCTGAAAAAAGATGGAGATGGGATAAAAAGGTAGAATTTGTTTTAAAATTTGAGGGAGAGACTGATGAAGAAATAGAGAGAAAAAGAGATAAATATGATTTTTTTACAATAGGAGAGAAATAATGGAAGTATATTTTGATGAGAGCGAAGCTCTAAAAAGTTATGATGATGATGTAAATTTCACTCCAGCTCAGATAAGAGCTAAATTTGCGGAATGGTTAAACACTTTAGAAGTAAAAACTAAAGAATTTAGATTTTTACAATTTCTAAATAAGGGATTTCAAGAGATAGAGGCTGAAAATAAGTTGGTTCAATCGGTTCATATGTCAGCAATAGTTTATGCTACATTTAGAACACTTGGAAAAGATTTTTTTGATGAAGCAGGTGCAAAAGAAATTATTGCAAGAGGAGTTTATGGCAGATTGTGGACAGCAGATATCATTGTTAGACCGAATTTGGGGGAGAAAATAATTTTCTCTTCAGAAAAATATATAAAAAAATAATAATAATTAAGGAGTAATAAAATGACGATTATGGTAGATGGTGTAAAATTAAGTGAGAAAAGAATTGAAAAAGTTGGTGAGAAGGTTAGAGAGAAGATGAAAGAATCTTTGACGTATTTAACAAAGATGATGAAAGGATTATATTCTGGTGATATGAATAATGATGAGGATTTTAGAGTACTTCAGAACAAGATAGTATCAGAGTTGATTGAAACTAATTCTAAGGCTATTTGTGTAGATGTTAAGGGTATTGTAAAAAATGAGATGGTAAGTGTGGCTCATCAAGTTGGGTCTCAAGGCAGGATAGAACAAGGTCATCTTTTTAGAAGAATTAAAGGTATTGTCACTGAGATGGATACATTTGATTCATCTGAAGAAGCTATGCATATTGATTTAAGTGATATTGAAAGAGGATCAGTTAAAGTAGGAGAAGATACTGTTATTAATATAGATCCTAAGGCTTTGAAAAAGGCTATTGGAGATAGATTAGTAAAGGCAGGAAAGAATAAGAATAAGAAAAAAGGTACTAGAATTAAGTTTAAAAATTCTATAATTGGAGTAGATAAAAATACTGCTAAAAAGAAGAAAAAGAAAGCTAAGAAGAAAAGTGATAGATAACAAAAGAATTTTATGTGTCATTACAGCAAGAGGTGGTTCTAAGGGAATTCCAGGGAAGAACTACAGACGTTTAATGAATGAACCTTTGTTTATGTGGTCTGTATACGCTTCTCTTCAGTCTCAGTATATTGATAAAACAGTAATCTCATCTAACTGCTCAGAAGTAGAAAAGGTTTATATGAATCGGATGTGTGACGAGTGTGGATGGGATTCTGTTAATATTTCTAATCTTGCATTTATTAAAAGACCAGAAGAGATATCCGGTGATTTGTCAAAAAATGAAGAAGCACTGATACACGCTTATAATTGGATGAAAGATATAGATGAAGAATTTGATGTAATAATAAATCTTCAACCCACTTCTCCTTGTAGAATTGGTAGTCTCCTAGATAGATGTATTGAGGAATGCCATAGAGGGGGGTACGATAGTTTGCTCACGGCGAAAAAAGATACCCCCTTCATATGGCAAAAAAAAGATGGTAAATGGGAATATACAGTAGATAAAAATGATTGTTGTGATAGGAAGATGAGGCAAGAATTTGATGAAAGTGAAATGATTTTACATGATTGTGGCAATATTTACGTCACCAATACAGATATTTTACTTGACAGGAACTGTAGAATAGGGTATAATCCATGTGTATTCGAAGTGGAAGGAATAAACTCTATTCAAATAGATAAAGAATATGATTTTACACTTGTCGAACAAATGGCAAAAGTAATGGGATTAGAAACTTTAGTTGATTATTGGACAGAGTTATAAAATGGGAGATTAATATGGCAGATAAAGTTAATATGATAGATCCAGTTGCCGATAAAATTATGAATTTTGCTCTTATGGAATTATCGGAAGAATATGGCTGTAAGGCGGTTCAAGGTGGAATGAATGATGATAGAGCATTTGTGACTTGTGATGATGCTAATGGATATCATATACTTGTTGATATTAAAATAACAAAAAATAAGTGAATAAATGGCTAAAAAGAAGAAACTAGTTTTTTATAATGATGGAGCGAAAAAAAAAGAAAAAAATAAACCTACTGTAGTAGTTGGAACAGGTGGGAGTGAAGATATTTGGTATAGTTTGAAGTTGCAACAAGAAATATCTTCTCTTATAATGAATAATGATTTGAGATGTTCCATTATGCAATTTGAGTATGTGATTGATTGGAGGACTCTTTGTTCTCAGGGAAAATTTTCTGAGGAATTATTAGATGTATTTTCAGATAAGGTTCATTGGGACACTGTTTCTTCTCGTAAAAAATTATCAGAAAAGATCATGAATAAACACGCTGACAAATTGAATTGGATGGCTGTCAGCCGTAATCAGAATTTTGGGAAAGAATTTATTTTTGAACATTTTAATGAGTTAGATATAGATACATTAATTAAGAGAAAACTTATAACGGTTGACGATTTAGATAAAAGAGAAGTAGAATTAAAGGAAAAGAAGATAGAAGAAAAAAGAGATGAAGAAGATATCGTCAACCGTTTCAATATTATGGAGATGGATTGATATGATATGTGTAGATTGTAGGACGAATGTGATAGGATCTATTCCTGGTCATTTGTATATTTCTGGAAGATGTAAAAAATGTCATAAGTTGTATGAAATAAGAATATCTTTAAAAGAAGAAGTAGAAAAAATAGAAAAAGAAGTTAAGGAAAAAGAAGGGCAAGTAGAGAGACAAGATGCAGCAGAAAAAGAAGAAGAAATGGGACGTTTTGATATGATGGATTTTGATTAAAGTGAGAGGAATGCAAAATGAGCAAAAAAGGATTGTTGGATGAAAAAACAAAAGAAATACAGCAAAGAATAATAAAAGAGATAAAAGATGCTTGCGATAAACTCCCAAAAGAACAAAAAGTAAATTTTATATGGGACATAAAAGGTACTGCTGATGATTTATTAGCAGACCATTTGGTAATTGGAGTTAAAGATATGTTAGGATCATTCGGCGTTGATCTTGATGATTAGGAGAAAAAATGGATGAAGAAGAAATTATGAATGATAAGATGTGGTATCATTGGAGAAAATTATATAGTTATATAGATTGTTTGAGAGATGAAGATACCATAAGCGATAAGACATGGAGTACAATGAATGATTCTTTGATGGAATTAAAAAGTTTATTACCGAGTGAAGAGGATTAACAAAAATGGAAGAATTTAAAGATTTCGACGGGCGTATTGTTGACTTGGATGATATAAACATTTATCCAGAAAAGTTGAGAAACATAGATGTTCATGATCTATTTTCTGAATGTATGGATGTAGCAGGTAGCTCTCTGTTCTATATGAATTATTTGCATCCTTGTTTTGCAGAAGATATTCAAGAAGAAAGAGTCAAAATCTTATGTTGGGAACTAGCAGACATATGGGACAACAAAAGAAAATTTGTTCCTGATGCTTCTAAATGTACTATGACAAATGAAGATGAGTATAGATGGTTGTTATTAAAATGGTGGTATCGCTTTACAGATGAAACTGAAAATCAGTGTTAGAAAGTGTTGGTGTAAAAATGAGTAATAAAAATTATTATGAGACAGATAAGTATGTATTTTTCTATGGTTCATTTTATTCTCAATGGGCTATGAGAAGTATGGTTATTGATGGAGAAACTTACAACTGTTGCGAACAGTTTATGATGACTGAGAAGGCAAAGTTATTTAACGATCTTGAGAGTGTGAATAAGATTAGGAGTGTTTCTGATCCTGCTACACAAAAATCATTGGGAAGAAAAGTAAAGAATTTTAATAAAGATAAATGGGAAGAAGTAGCAAGAGATGTTGTTTTCAAAGCTAATTATGCTAAGTTTACTCAGCATGAAGATTTGATGAAAAAGTTGTTAGCAACTGGTGATAAAATTATTGTAGAAGCTAGTCCTTGGGATCGTATTTGGGGAATAGGCATGAGAGCATCTGATCCAGGGATTACAGATCCTAAAAATTGGAGAGGAACTAACTGGTTGGGAGAGGCGATAATGGCAGTAAGAAAAGTTTTAATGAAAGAAGATGTTGAGAGGCAATTAAAAGAAACTTGTAAAGATCCAAATTATACTTTTGGAGCATAGGGAAAGATATGGATATGGATGATGGAAGATATGATAGTGGCGTTGAAAGTGAAGAATTTGATATTGATAGAGATTTTGAGTATAGTGCGAGTAAAATTATGGACATAAAAAGTGGAAAAAAATACCCATCGTGTGCGTTGTCAAATTTTGCTCCGCACCCGTTTGTTATTGATGGTGTAGAATGCTCTTCTATGGAAGGATTTTTACAAAGTCTTAAATTCAAGAATGCAGAGATTCAGAAAGAAGTCTGTAAGCTCGTTGGATTTGCTGCCAAACAAAAAGGCAGAAATAAGAAGTGGGATGGAACTCTTTGGTGGCAGGGGAAAGAGATTGACAGATTTGATGATGAATACCAGGATTTATTAGATAAGGCTTACGAAGCACTTGCTAAGAACTCTAGTTTTAGGAAGGCTTTATTGGCTAGTAGAGACAGTGTGCTTACTCACAGTATTGGTAAGCGGAAACAAAAAGATACTATTCTAACAAAGAGCGAATTTTGTGGAAGGCTTACAAGACTTAGAAGTATTATGAAATATGAACAAGAGAAGAAATAAGGAGATTATTATGGCACATAAAGGTTATGAGATATTTATTACTGATCCAGACACTGTTGATGAAATGACATGTAAGATTTGTAATTCAATCTGTGATGTAAAACGTAGAGATTATGGTCCAACCAGTTTTGGTGGAGCTATGCTCAAGCATCATCGTTTGCATGATCGTTTTGATTGTCCTCATCGTGAGGAAGAATGGCATAAGCAAGCTTTAGAACTTTATCTAGATATTGAGAAATGTCATAGTCCATCTCTTAAAGAAGTAATGCAAAATGATTTAAACAACATGATAGGTGGATAGGGAATATTCTTATGCCCAAAAAAAATAAATCAAAAAATCTAAGAAAAAGGATTAAGAAGAGAAGAGAAAAATCCTTAATAGATATGGATTTAGAAGATGCTCCAGATCCAGAGAGAAGGAAAGCATATTTGAAAGCGGCGAAAGAGAGATTAGAGGAATATTCTATAAATATTAAAAGAGATAAGAGTGATCCATTGTGGGAACCTTCTTCCCAAGAGGTGTTTTAATGAGAATATTAATATTAGAAGATGATAGAGAGAGAAGCAAGTGGTTTTTAAAAACATTTGCTGATTGCGACTTAACTTTCACAAAGAGAGTTCCTCAAGCTCTATCCTGTATTAGAGGGTCAAGTTATGACCTTATATTCCTGGATAGAGATCTTGGTCAGCTAAAAGAGAATGGTGAAGATGTTGCTTGGGGAATGACGAAAGAGAAGTTGGCTTCTCATTCCACTGTAATTATTCATTCTGTTAATATTTATGGACAGAGAAATATGAAGAGGGACTTAGACAGTTATCATCCTGATGTTCGTGTGATACCTTTTCCTGAGTTGATGAAAATGAAGAGAGATGATTTTGGGTTAATCGGGTCTTAATTTTCTTCTTTGTTCCATCTCTATTTCGTCGCATTGGTATGGTTTGAATCTGAGTGCTAAGGAAACAGCTTTTATATCTCTTATCATTTTAGATAGACCTTGGAATTCTAATGATGCGGCAGAATCTGTATGACGGAAAAGGCGGTCATCTATAACATGTCGCTCAAAATATCTTGCTCCTAAAGTGTAGGCAACTGGTTCTGTGGCGATGCCATAACCGTGATTACTGTATCCTACTTTTGGGAAGATCTTTGACAATTTCATAATTTCTCTTAAATACAATTTATCAAATGGAACTGGATATCCACTTGTGCAATGATAGATTACTATTCTATTTTTATGTGGGAATAATTTTTTGTACAAATTTTGTCTTTCTACTTCGTTAGTCATACCAGTTGATATATGAATTTCTCCATTATAATTATTAATTAAAAGATCAAGTATATTTTCATCGTTGTTACATGCTGATGGTATTTTGATAAATTCAGGGTCCAGTTTTATTACTTCTTTTGCAGATGTCATGTCCCATACTGAGGTGGAATATCCTATATCTATTGAATTGCAATATCCTTTTAATTCTGCATGTTGTTCAATAGATAGTTCCAGGTTATTTCTATGGTCTAGATATGTTCTTCCATATGAAAACATCTCATTTGGATGGGGTTGATTCCACAGTTCTTTTCTCACGCACTCTTTGGGATTTCTTTTTTGAGTTTTTAATACATCTGCTCCGGCAAGTTTTGCTAATTTAGCTAATTTTTTTGCTCTACTGAGTGATCCGATATGAGTGCCACCTATTTCTGCTATTACAGTAAAATCTTTCATCTATTGTCTCCTTAAATGTCGATACTAATATTATATTCCATCAATTTTCCAGATTTCCTCTGAGGATTTGTTAAATGAAAAAAAGAAAAAAAGATAAGTACCCAGACAAGTATTATTATGCTAAAGGTGATGATTTTACAACAGAAGTGAATGAAATAGAAGAATCAGATTTGAATAAAATAATTTGCGGGGATAGTGAAGAGCTTATTAAAAATATCCCTAATAATTCTATTGATATAATTATGACTTCTCCACCCTATAATTTTGATATAAGTTATGATAAACATAATGATACAAAGGATTGGGATAAATATTTTGAAAAATTATTCAAGGTGTTTGATGAGTGTATCAGAGTTTTAAAATTTGGTGGTAGAATAATTGTTAATATTGCTCCTAAGAGTTCAGATTATGTTCCTACTCATCATATAGTAAGTAAATATTTTATGGATAGGAAAATGATATGGAGGGGTGAAATATTATGGGATAAGTATCAACATAAATGTGGAGGATCAACCTGGGGTAGCTGGAAAAGTCCTTCTTGTCCTTATTTAAAATATAGTTGGGAATTTTTAGAGATATATAGTAAGGGAGATATTAAGCATGAAGGAAATAAAGAGAATATAGATATTACTGAAGAAGAATTTAAAGAATGGGCACATATTAGATGGAAAGTAGCTACTGAGACTAATGCGAAGAAACATGGTCATCCAGCTATGTTTCCTAAAAGGTTAGTAGAACGTGCTTTAAAACTTTTTTCTTATAAAAATGATATTGTATTGGATCCATTTAATGGCGCTGGAACCACTACTTTAATGGCTGAGATATTAGGGAGAAGGTATATCGGGATGGATATTTCAGAGAAGTATTGTAAAAGGGCTGAATTCAGAATAAATAGATGTGAAGAAAAAAATGATATTTTTAGCAATTAACACTTGACAGTGAAAGAAATTGTGGTATAATGCGGTTATGGAAAATGATAAAGAAATTAAAGTGGAAAATGATAAAGAAACTGACGTGGAAAATGATAAAGAAACTGACGTGGATATTGCAGTAGTTAGTATAGATGTTGATGGGACTCTTACAGATGGTCTTTATCAGATAGATAGAGATGGGAATGTTGTTAAGAGTTTCTATACAAGAGATTTTTGTGGAATTCAGATATTGCTTGAGGATGGTATCAAAGTTGTGATAATAACTCAGTCTCATGATACGATCATTGAGAAGCAAGTTAATAGAATTGCATCTCACTCTTATATATGGAAAGAGGCTACACAAGGAAAGTATATTTATGATGATAATCAGTTAGTAATTAAGACTGGTTGTGATAATAAAAAAGAAGTTTTGCAGGAATATTTAGAACGGCATGATTTAACTTTTGAAAATTTAGCTCATATTGGCGATGCTGAAAATGATTTAGAGCTTCTTGAGGTAGCAGGATATACAGCTTGTCCAGCAGATGCTATAGAAGATATCACAGACGTTGATTATAGATGTGAAAATAAAGGTGGGAGAGGTGCTGTTTATGAGTTTTGTAGACATTTATCAGTAAAAGAAGAAGGTGAATAATGGCAGAACAAGAATATAATATATTAAGACCTAATACAGGGAATGAAACACATGTTATTTTTAAAAGTCATGTTTTTGTAGCTATCACTGATTATGGATTAGTATTATTATTAAGAGAAGTGAGAGTAAAATATGGAGGGGTGAATTCCAAGTGGATTTGGATAAGGATGAGGGAAGGTGATCGTTTGACGATAGGTTCTGAAGAAAGAGAATATATTTCTTTTGACGTTGCCATTAACAAATTAGTGAATGATTCTTATTGTACTGTGTATGATTTTAATTCTTATGCTCAAATGGTACAGGCTTGGGCTAAAGGAAAAATAAAGTATGAAGATAGTATAAAAACAGTTTATCAAGGTGAAATTGAAAGGTAATCAAATGTCGGAGTATCACGTAGTAGAGACGGAATTTCAAGATCAAGAGTGTTTATTAGATGCACTTAAGGAGATGGGTTATACTCCTACAGTTCATGAAACTACTAAGAATCTTGAAGGATTTCAAGGGAAGCAAAGACAACAAAAGGCACATATTATTATTCCAAGAAAGCAGGTTGGTGGAGCTAGTAATGATGTTGGATTTGAGAACGTTGATGGAAAGTTTAGATGTCATGCATCCGCATATGATAGTGCCTGGAGAACAGGTAAGAAGATAAATAAGCTGAAGCAGGGATACGCAGAAAAAGTGATTATGAAGACTGTCAAGAGGCATTCAAGGTATTCTTTCAAGTCAAGAAAAATTGATGAAGATGGGAATATCAAGATAAGAGTGAGAAGATTATAAAAAAAGATATTTTCCTCTTGACATTGAGGAAGTAATCTGTTATAATCCGTTTAGTGTTAAATTAAAGTAGAAATAATTTTTATTGGAGACAAGCAAATGAGTGAGTTCCATGTTGTAGAAACCGAATTTATCGACGAGGAATGCCTAATTGGGGCATTGAAGGAAATGGGTCTTAATCCAGAAGTTCATGAGGAGCAGGTTAAGCTTAATGGGTATAGCGGTAGAGGTGCACAGCCAAAAGCTCATATTGTGGTTCGTAAGAATCAATTTAATGGTTATGGCGATTGCGGCTTCGAGAGGAAAGCAGGGGGTGGATTTGATCTTCACGCAGACGATTATGATTATGGACGCAGAGGCACTGACAAGCTTAAGATGGCTAAGATTAAGCAAGTATATTCTGCGAATGTCATTGAAAAGACTGTCAGGAAGACGAGTAAGTATACCCTTCTTTCTCGAAAGAAAAATAAGAACGGCGAAATCAAAATCCGTGTAAGACGCATGGGTGGCTAATCTATATGGGCAGATTAAAAGGTAAAAATAAATCTAAGGCTCGTAACAAAAAGAGATCAGATGCTCGTAAGAAGAGTGAGAGTTATAAGAAGAAAATTCTTGCTAAGATTCTGAAATGGGATGAACCTGTTCTTTCTGAAAAGTGTATAGCCGTGGAAAAAGATGAGGATATTCATAATCTCATAAAAGATATGGGTAGAGTTATCTCTTTTTCTAAAAATGGTGTAGGATTAGCAGCCTCTCAAATAGGAGTTACTAAGAGAGTTATTGCTGCTATGTTGGACAAGAAGAATATAACTATTTTTATTAATCCAGAGATATTGATCCATAATGGAGATGTGATTAAGAGTAGGGAAATGTGTTTATCATTCCCTAATTTTGAATGTGTGATAGATAGATACGATACCATTACTATGAGATATGAAGACATTGATAGAGAACTTCACACAAAAGAATTTAAGGGGTTTAATGCGATAGTTCTTCAACATGAGTTGGGACATCTGCGAGAGGGACTGTGCGATGTCGGAAAAGAGTGGAAGAGACAAAATACCCTTCCACCAGTTGAAGAGATTGTCGAACAGGAGGAATATGAACCTTCAGTTAAAGTTGAGTCAAATAGTAGTGAATAGAGTTATTCATTATAATTCACTACTAATTTAGATATATTCATAAAATAATTTTGGCTATATCCCCATTTCATTCTATTTATGTCTTTATGGAGCCATTGAATATTATTTAATGTGTAATTTTTAGAACTATCTATCCTATCAAGTGATGCTGTATTATATTTTTGATATTTTCCAGATTTTGCCAGGACAATACCCCACCCTGTTAAAATACATTTTTTGTTTTGTTTCAAATACAATTCCCACAACAATTGTTTTGTTATCTTTTTAGAGAATAATATATTTCTATCTCTAGCCCCTTTTTTCATAGAATACCATAATTTATGGCTAAATATTTGTCCATTTTCATTTTTAGCATTAAGGTCATATAGATTTTTTTTATTGTTATTTTTAACAATGTCCTGACATGTAGATATAAATTGTTCGCTATTATATGTGTATTTCATTTTGTTTATATCTTTATGAACCCACTGTATATTGTCTTTTGTATATTCTTTAGAATTATTTATTCTGTCTAATGAAGCAGTCGTTCCTTTTTTACACGTTTCTTCTTTGTGTGTGTCTGCGAATTTTATGTCGATTCCACTCAAAGCACATTTTTTATTTTGTTTCAAATAAAGGCTCCATAAGTATTTTTTATCAATATTTTTATCATAATAAATATTTCTTTTTTTGGCGTTATCTTTTATTATTTTTACTTTTCTATAAGAAATGTGACCGTTTAACTGGGCACTTTTATAACGACATATTTTACACCTAGTTGTTTCTGTTGATCTTAGGTATTCTCCTTTTATAGGAACAACAGTTCCACAATCACATTGGCATATCCAATATATATGTTTTTTGCCGTTTTTAGCTCGATGTTCTTTTTCATCTTTTTTAATAACGGTTAATTTTCCAAATTTTTGTCCAGTCATATCTATAAATTTTCTCATTTTATTCTCTATTCTTTTTTTCATTATCCATTACATATTTTACGATATAATCTCTCATAAGAGAAGTGGGATTTTTGTAATTATTTTTTGCTTGTTTCTTAAATCTTTCATAGAGTTCTTCTGGCACTTCTATCCTTATTGCTTTGTAATCTTTTCTCATAATTTTTTCCTTTATAAAATATCGTTGTCATTAATTATATCGACATAAACCACATAGTTTCTACATATAATTTACATTTTTTATGTAAAAATCCTTTTTATTTTTTGGAAAAATGAAAAATTAGTATTGACAAAGGAATAAATTATGGTATAATAAATTATAGATAATAATGTTGAATCAAGAAAGGCAAAAGATGAAGAAACTAATAATTAGGAATATTTTGGTAGTGGTGATTGTAATATTCTCTATTATAGGAATAGTAAAGTATATAGAAATAGTAAAACATGCAGAGTATGAATGTCCCACTATTGTTAACCCAGTAGTAGTTCAATCAGAAAAGAGATTAGAAAAATTAAAAGAATTAGAAGAACCTCAAAAACTATCTCAGGAAGAAGCATGGAGGATGAAAAGGAATTTATTAGTGGACAAATATCTTAAAGATAAAGAAGAAGTAATTCCTTTCTATGAGATTATTACTATTCGCAAAGATAGTCGTGGAAAAATTATTACTCATATCTATATTTATACTACTTCTTGCGATAAAGAATCTTTTCTTTGTATAGGAAAGAACGTTAGACAAAAACTAGGTTTTACTAATTATAAAATACTCTTTTATAACGATAGGCAACAGACACCAAAACAGATTGGTCCTATGACGGACAAGCAAATGGAATGTTGGATGGGAAATTTCCGAACTAATGAAAGAGATGGTTCTTACAATCCTGTTGTTATAATGACAGATTTAGGTGAAGAGTTAGTAAAAGCAAAAGAAAAATAACCATATCTAAAACTCGTATGTGATATAATAATCAAATAGTAAAGAGGAATGAGCCTTTGTAAAAGGAGCTATATATTAGCAATGAGAGTGTGAGAAATTACACTCTTTTTTTTATGGAAAAAAATTATGAGTAAAGTAATAGAAAAAAAGGATGATAGAGGGAATTTAATTTATCACAAAGATTCTAATGGTACTGAGTATTGGTGGGATCATGACAAAAGTAATAATATGATACATGGTAAAAATTCTAAGGGATGCGAGATTTGGCAAGGATGGGATGAAAGAAATAGAAGAATTTATTATAAAACTGACACTGGTTATGAGCAATGGTATAAATATGATGAAGAAGGTAGGGAAATAGACATAACAGAGTTGAAGTTAAAAGAGAGAGGATTGAGAGAGCAAGAAAAAGAGTTTTTAAACAGAGAATCTGTTCCAAGATTTGAGTTGATGGAATTATGAATGAAATAACAAAACACGATCATAGAGATAATTTGATTTATCGCAAGAGTACTTGTGGAAAAGAATATTGGTACGAATGGAATGATGACGGTGATGTAACTTATTATAAAAATCCTGATGGTTACGAGTATTGGTTTTTTGTTTATAAGGATTGTAGTTTAGCATATCTTAAAAATTATGATGGTATTGAATTTTGGTATAAAATAGAAAGATTTGGAGTGGAAAGAGTTAAAATAACGAAACAAGAATTTGAAAAAATCAGAGAAAAAGGGTTTTTAAGTAGAGAAAAAGTTTCAAGATTTGAATTGATGGAGATATGAATGTGATAAAAAGGATAGATGAGAATGGGATTGTGATATACTATAAAAATACTCATGGAGTAGAGCATTTTTATGAATATGATGAGGATGGAGAATTTTTGTGTCTGAGGGTTTTTTCTAAGCATTTTAATCTTGATAATACATATTTACTAGTAAATGATTATTGTGATATCGAACTTGAAGAATTAACACCAGATGATGTTAAGATAATAACACCAGATGAGCTTGAAGAAATTAAATGTAAAAGAAAAGAAAAAGAATTTTTAGGTAGAAAAGAAGTTCCACGATTTGAGTTAATGGAAGTAGAAATATGCAACAGTATCCAGTAGCAGAGTATGATGATAGAGGAAATTTAACCTATTATAAAGATGAGAGTGGGTTTGAGCGATGGAGAAGGTATGACAGGGATAATAGGGAAATTTATTATAAAAGTTCTGCTAGTTATGAAGAATGGAGAGAATACGATGAAGAAGGTAGGTTGATATATTATAAAAGTTTTGACAAGATAGATAATGAAAAAAAAGAGAAATGGTATACACATAATGAGTATGGTCATATTCAGATAACAAAACAAGAATTTGAGAAAAGAAAAGAAAAAGAATTTTTAGGAAGAAAAAAAGTTTCAAGATTTAAGTTGATGGAAGTAAAATATGAATGAAAAAATAGAAAAACGTGATGAGAGAGGGAATCTAATCTATTATAAGGTTAAAGGATTAGAATATTGGAGCGAATATGATGAAAATAATAAAGAGATTAGTTGCAGGAATGTTGATGGAAATTCATATCAATATGAATATGACGAGTATAGTAGAATAATTCATTATCAAGCTATTAATAAAAATGGGGAAAAAGTAGAAGCTTGGTATAAATATGATAAATATGAAAGAAGAACAACAGCTACAAAAGAAGAATTTGAACAAATCAAAAAAGAAGAAGAGCAAAAAGAATTTTTAAGCAGAGAACCAGTTATGAGATTTGAGTTGATGGAATTATGAGTGAAGAAAAAGAAAAATACGATGAGAGAGGGAATCTAGTTTATTATAGAGGTCCTTTAGGAATGGAACAATGGAAAGAATATAATGAGGATAATATGTGTATTCATTATAAAAATTCTGATGGAAGAGAATATTGGGTCAGATATACTGCGGAAGGAAAAACAATAGTAACACACTCTAAAGAAGAAGAATTTTTGAGTAGAGAAGAAGTTTCAAGATTTAAGTTAATGGAAGTGGAAGAATGAAACAGTATCCAGAGATACAGGGTCCAAGGAAAGCTCCTAGAGAGCATTGTATTGCCTTCTATAAATACGATGGGAGTAATATAAGGGTAGAATGGACAAAGAAGAGAGGATGGTTTAAATTCGGCAGCAGGAAGCAGCTGATTGATGACACACATCCTTTCCTGGGAGATGCTCCAGGTATTTTTCTTGAAACTTATGGAGAGGATCTAGAGATCATTTTCAAAAATAATAGAATTTTTAGAAACTGCCGGAATGTGACAGTTTTTGTAGAATATTTTGGACCAAATAGTTTTGCTGGGCAGCACGATCCTGATGACAAAAAAGAAGTTGTTCTTTTAGATGTAAGCATACATAAAAAAGGAATGCTTTCAGCTAATGACTTCATAAAAGTGTTTAGTGAAGTGAAGACACCTGAAATAATTTATGAGGGAAAATTCAATGCTCAGTTCATACAAGATGTAGAAAATGGTAAGTATCCAGTAGAAGAGGGAGTCGTAGCTAAAGGTCAATTACCGAAAGGTCGTCCACCACATAATTTGTGGATGGCTAAGTGTAAAACCAGGAAATGGATGGATAGGTTGAAAAAAGCTGCTGCTGAGAATGCAGCATTAAAGAGTCAATTAATGGATAATATTAGAGAGCAAAATGGATAATTATGTAATAAGATATCTGTGGACATCAAGTCAAAAAAAATGGTGGTATCATCTTAGAGTTTCTAATGGAGAAACATATTCTACTGCAAAGATTACCCATCCAGACGTGGAGAAAATACCCGCAGACAAGGTAAAAAAAACTATTTTTTTAATTAAAAAAAATCATAGGGGATGTGGATATACTGATGAGTTAGTGCTTGAGATTGTAGATATAAGAACACATAAAGTAGTTAGTCTAAAGGAGTTAGAGTTTATGCTACCATTGGACTTTGGTGGAGGTATATCTAGATTTGAGTTGATTGATTTTGATTGAAATTTTAATAGAAAGTGCTTGACAAAATATTATTTTCTGCTATAATGCTCTTATGGTTGAATTACAAAGACAAATAGAAAATGAGTTGATGTGCTGTATCTGTCCTAATATTTGTGTATTGGGAGAGTTAGAAACAGGGGAATGCGGTGTAAGGACTTGTCGTGATGGTAAAATAGAGCTTGATACTTATGGTATTGTTAGTGCTATGGCAGTTGAGCCTATAGAAAAGAAGCCTATCACTCATTTTCTCCCAGGAACAAAGACTCTTTCTTTTGGTGGATTTGGTTGTAGTTTAAAATGTAAGTTCTGTGAAAATCACAAAATCTCACAAGCCAAGGTATCAAAAGGTAATTTTTATTCTCCCCAAAAAATTATAGCATTAGCTAAAGAACATAAGTGTCCATCTGTTTGTATGACTTATAATGAGCCAACCATATCTTATGAATTTCTTATGGATGTTGTGGAAGAAGCTCATTCAAATGGGTTGAAATTTATTTTAAAGACTAATGCATATGTGAATAGTGGTCCTTGGGCGGAGATCTGCTCTGTGGTGGATTGTATGAATATAGATTGGAAGGGTAATTTCAATTCTTACTTGGAGATGACAGGGGCAAGACGAGATGTTGTATTTGATAGGATAATGTCAGCTTGTGCTAATGGTGTTCATGTAGAGATAAGTATTCCATTACACGATGGAATGAAAGAGGATCATTTAATGAAGTTTGGTGAGAAAATATATAATGGTTGTTTAGGTAATCATTATAATGATATTCCTTGTCATTTGTTAAAGATACAATCTGCTTTTAGACATTCAAACACTACTCCTGAGGAATATGTTAGTAGAGTTAAACTAGCTTTAGGAAAATACATTAGCAACATTTCAATTCATTAATCATTTCTTATGTTTTTTTATCATTCTTGTCGATAAAATAGTAAATTACACTATTTTTAGGATAAGGTATGACTACGATTGTTCATCTAATTGATAATTTAGGCATGGGCGGAGCACAATCCATGCTATGTGAATTATACCTTGCTTTTCAAAGGTATTATCCAGAGTATGCGCAATCGGTATTGACATTATCTAATCGTTTAACTGATACGCAATTCATTTCTTCTTATGGCGTTCCATACCAGGAAATAAAGCATCCTAAGATTGTTGTTGATAGAGTGGAGATATTCAAAAACCCAGTGGTGTTATACCATAAGTTAGCATCTTCTAGACTTGATATGGTACAGGGTATCAAGAAAAAGGGAATTCCAGTTATTGTAATTAATCACACTTTATATAATTCTAGAAACTGGGCTAAAGCTGATGGTAGTTGTTGTGATGCTATGGTTGCTGTTAGTAATCATATGGAGAAATGTGTTAGAAATTGGTTCCCAAAAATAAAAAGATATACTCATATTCATAATGGTGTAAATCAATTTAGGTATGATGGCATTAAGGGACAGGAAAGAGAAAAAGATACATTAGTCACTGGGCGGATTAACAGGATATGTGGGTGGAAACATTCTGAGCATTGGATAAAATGGGTTAAAGATGTAAATTTGCCACTGAAAATGATTCATGATTATATGGGAACAAGAATTAATCAGCGTCCTGGAGTAAGAGGCAAAGAAAGAATCATTCGTGGTAAGAAGAATGTGATTAGAATGCTTGGCAACATTAGTGATTTTAATACTAAAGTGTCTATTATAAAAAGATGGGATTTATTCTTGTACGAGACGAACAGAGAAGAGGGAATAAGTATGGCTATACTTGAAGCTCTTGCCTGTGGTGTTCCTGTTATTTGCAGTAATCATTTTGGTAACAAAGAAATTATAGAACATGGCGTGAATGGATTTGTTTTTAGAGATAGAACGGAAGCAAAAAAAATATTAACTAAACTTTGTAAAAATCCTGATAGGTTAGCGAAATTAAAGGAGTCAACTAAAGATCATTTTATTAGAAATTTAGATGCTAGACATACTGTTAGTAGGTATGCGAAAATAATAGATCGAATATCATCTAATTCATTAAGTAACAATCTTTCGGAATTATTAGTCGATACTAACAATGAAGAGAAGAAAGAGGAGAAAAAAGAAATGGTTAATTTAAAAAATAGAGAAATTTCTAAGAAGTTTACTATACTTAGTTCTTGTTTTAATAAAGGGAAATATCTTAATGACTGGGCAAATTCTATTTTAGAACAGAAGTATAGACCTCTTGAGGTGGTAGTTGCTGATGATGCTTCTACTGATGGTAGTATGAAAATATTGGAAGGGTTTGTTGATAAATTTAAATCTGCGGGAATAGAATATAGAATAATAAACAATTATGAAAGATTGTGTTGTGGATCATCTTACAGAAATTTAGTTCAATATGTTACTGGATCTTATGTTGGGATACTTGATTCTGATGATATGTTGACTAATGATGCTGTGAAATATGTTATGGGAGTGTATGATAGGAATCAAGATGTAAATTGGATATATACTCAATTTGAGATATGTGATATGAATATGAAGACTAAGAGAAGAGGATTTTGCAATTATCCTAAGAATGGCGAATCGTTATTAGAGATGGGAGATAAAAGAATTCATGGTTATGGTCATTGGAGAACATTTAGTCATAAAGTAAAAAAACCTGCTAAATTATTTGGCAAAAATTTAACATGTTCAGTTGACAAACATATGGGATATAGATTAGAAGAGATGGGACCAGGATTATTCACAGATAGGGTATGTTATAGATATAGGCAGCATCCAGTAGGTTCTCCAGAATCTGTGTCTTCTACTAAAAAAGCTATAGAGGTTTGGGCAAAAGTTAGGAAGGATGCTCACAAAAGAAGAAGTAAAAGAATAAAAAAAGGTGGGATACCACATCATCCAACCAGGAAAGGTAATTGATATGGATAAAAAATTTACTATACTTAGCTCTTGTTTTAATAAGGGGAAATATCTTAATGATTGGGCTGATTCTATTTTGATACAAAAGCATAGACCTCTTGAGGTGATAGTTGCTAATGATCATTCTACAGATGGTTCTTTAACAGTTCTTATTGGTCTTTCTGAAAAATTTAAAAATAAGGATATAGAATATAAAATTGTTAATAATAAGAAAAGAATGTATTGTGGTTCTTCATATAGAAATTTAGTTAAAAAAGCAACGGGATCTTATTTTGGTGTAGTTGATTCTGATGACATGTTAGTTAGTGACTCAGTTAAATATATAATGGGATTGTATAATAAATATCCAGAAATTGGTTGGATATACACTCAGTTTGATACTTGTAATAGAGCAATGAAATCACTTCATGAAGGTATCTCAAGAGCGCCAAAAGAGGGTATGTCTATGTTAGACATGGGAGAGTTAAGGAAACATACTTATTCTCATTGGAGAACATTTAACTATAAGATTCTTAATCCATCTAAATTATTTAAGAAAAATTTAAGATGTGCTGTAGATAAATATATGGGGTATAAATTGGAAGAAATGTCGCCAGGTTTATTTGTAGATAGAATATGTTATAGGTATAGGGAAGGGGTTAAAAAATCTGTAGCTGGTACTGAAAAAACGAAACATACTTGGAAAAGTATTGTAGCAGATGCTAGAGAGAGAAGAAATAGAAAAAATTTAAAACCATTTCCTATAATAATATACAAGGAGAATTAATGTCTAGAAAAATAAGAGTATTAACTTATTTAAAAAAGTTTTCTGGTGGTCCAAGAATATTTAGAGAAAGGATATCAGAGGCTTTGAATAAGATAAAAGATATTAAGATAGTTCATGATCCTAAAAAAAAGTTTGATATAGAAATAGTTTTTTTGAGGCAATTAATACATCATAAAAAACCAAAAATTATTAGAGTTGATGGATGTTATTATGAGAGAAAAAGATTAAATCAAAATAATCAAATTCAAGAGGCAATAAATAAATCTAATGCTGTTATATTTCAATCAAAATTTTCAAAGAAGATGTGTAAGGCTTTTTTGAAAATAAAAAAACCATCATATATTGTTCATAATGGAATTGATTTTGATACTATAAAAGATATTCAGCCAAGAAAAGATATATTACCAGATTCTTTTGTAACTTGTGCTGGATGGAGAGAGAACAAAAGACCATTATCAACTATATCTGGATTTGAAAGAGCAGGAATTAATAATCATTTATATATGATAGGTGATTACTCACATATACCTCCAGCTTATAGAGATAGAAAGAACATACATTTAATGGGAAAAATGGGATTTGAGGATATAATTAGTATTATGAAAGCCTGTAGATATCAAATTCATTTGTGTCACATAGATTCTTGCCCTAATGCTGTAATAGAGGGTTTAGCTTGTGGGTTAAATGTTCTTTGTACTAATCTTGGCGGGACAAGAGAATTGATAAGAGATAATGGTGTAGTTATGGATGTTGATACTTTTGGCTATGAATATATAAAAAAGATGAGAGTTGATAATTTAGAACCAAAAATAGTTGCCGAATATATTCATAAGGTAATGGAGAAAAAAGAAAGAGCAAATTGTCTTTATTTGAGTATAGATGAAGTTGCTGGGAAATATGCTGATATAATAAGAAAACATGTTTAATGGAGAATAAAATATGACACCAAAACAATGGCATAGGCATATGATCAAGAAATCTGCGGAGTACTTATACAATAATTCTATAGATGGCAATTTCGTAGAGTGCGGTGTTAAGCAGGGTTCATCATCTGTTATTATGGCTAGAGAGCTGAAAACAAAAGGTTATTTATTTGACACTTGGCATGGATTCCCTCATTATCATGATATTGATGTAACTCATGAGAGAAGAGGAAGACAGCTTGCAGAAAGGGTTAAGACTGGAAGGGATACTTATCAAGAATGTATAGATAATTTAGCTCAAAATGATATGATGGAAAATTGTGATATGATACGTGGAGATATTTGTAAAACTGTTCCTAGTTTCGTAGAGAATAATAAGTTAGAAATTAATATGTTTCATATAGATACTGATTTATATGAGCCTGCTCAAATATCATTAGAATCATTTTTCCCATTAGTTGTTAATGGCGGAATAATTTATTTTCATGATTATGGAGATGGACATTGGCCAGGGATAAAAAAGATAGTAGATGAGTTGAAAAATGATGGTGTTTCTGTGTATATTTTTGATAGAAAAAAATTGTTCTCTGCTTTTGCTGTAAAAGGTGTTTCAGATATTAGTAAATATGTAGAATATATACAATAGGAGAGAATATGGGAGCAAAAGAAAATCATCAACATTATTTAAGGAAGATGGCGGAGCATATATTAAATAATTCTATTGATGGGTGTTTTATTGAATGTGGAGTTCAAAAGGGTCACAGTGTCATTGTGCTTGCGCAGACGCTAAATAGAGAAGGGTATTTATTTGATACTTGGCATGGGTTTCCTACATTTAGTGGAAAAGATGCTGAAACACACGATCAAGTGAAAAGGATGAAAAAATTAAGAAGGAAACAGAGTAAAAATACTTATAAAGAATGTATTTATAATTTAAAAAAGGCAGGTGTTCTTAAAAGATGTCAAATGATAAAAGGTGATATTTGCAATACTGTTCCGGAGTTTATTAAGAATAACAAATTATCTATTTCGATAATGCATATAGATACTGATGTATATGAGCCAGCTAAGGTTTCATTGGAATCGTTTTGGGAATTTATTTCTCCTGGAGGGTTAGTGTTTTTTCATGATTATGGAGAGCATCGATGGCCTGGAGTGACAAAAATAGTTGATGAATTTGCAGAAGAAAATAATCTTAAAATCAATGTATGTAAAGTGGAATATTCTAGATCTGCTGTATTAGAAAAAGATACAGATAAAGTAGGAAGTTATTTATCATCTATAAGGGTTTAATATGAAAGTTTCAGTTATAACAACATTATACAATTATAGTAATTACATTGAAGATTGTATGAAGTCTTTTGTTAGTCAAAGCTTTGATGATTGTGAAATGATTATTGTTGATGATGCTTCAATTGATAATCCTTATAAGGTTATAAAGAAATATGAATCGGAGAAGATAAGGTATATAAGATTAGATAAAAATGGAGGTTATTCACACGCGAAAAATATTGGCATAAAGAATTCTAAAGCTGATATTTTGGTGATGTTGGATTCTGATGATATGTTAACTGAGAATAGTATCTTTATGAGATACAAAAAAATTCAAGAAGGTTATGATTTTGTACATGGACCAGTTTTAGATCTGAGAAGTAAAGGAAAGATAGAATCTAAGTTATGGAAGAAGTGGTTGAAGAGTTCAAAAAATGCATCTTGTTATAGATTAGTACATGCTCAATCTGTTATGCTTAGGAAAGATATACATAGGAAAATAGGTTTATATGATGAGAATTTAAAGTGTAAAAGTGATAGAGAATTGTGGGCAAGAATATTCAATCATGGATTCAAAATTGGATGGGTTAATGATTATGTTAGTATTTATAGAATCCATTCTAAACAAATGCATAAGTCTAAAAAAAAAGCAAAAATAAATGACAGATTGCAGCGTGAGGTTTTATCATTAATAAAGAAGAGAGCCAGTAATCTTTCTGATGTTATTATATTAGGAGAATAATATGAATATACAAGGAAAAGTTTGGGGTCAGACATCTTTAATATTTAATCAAAATAATGTTGAAATGCATAGGATTATTGCTCAGCAAGATAAATATTGCTCTAAACACAAACATGATCATAAATATAATTTATTTTTTGTGGAAAAAGGAAAAATAAAAGTAAAGGTGTGGAAGGATTATGGTTTAGTAGATGAAAGTATAGTGAGTGCTGGTAATAACTGTATAGTGTTACCTGGTGAATATCATCAATTTATTTCATTAGAAGATGAGACAGTGGTTTATGAGATTTATTGGGTGCAATTATCACCAGATGATATTGTAAGAGATGGTGTTGGAGGTACATGTGAATAAAGTAGTTTTAATACAATCACCAGCTAAGTTTTATGAGGCTGTTCCTATTTTTTACAAAGAATGGAATGATTTTGGATTCTTTGATAAATTCTATATTGTTACTGATTATAAGGGCGATTATAGAGTTGGTGATAATTGTGAGATTATAAAATTGAAAAGAGATTTAGAATTTTGTTCTAATATGATATATGCTCTTCCAAGAGTTAAAGAAGATATATTTATGGTCTGTTGTGAAGATCATATCAGAAAAGATGGCAATGATATTAATAGATGGAATCATTGTTTCAATAAGATATTGGAAACAAAAGATATGGGATTTTTGAGGCTAACAAATACAAAGGGTAAAGTTACTCCTAAGCCTGGTTATGAAAAGAAATCTATTTTTCCAATTCTTAGAAGGTACAAATATTATATTTCTTTGCAACCATCTTTTTGGAGGAAAGAATATTTTGAGTGTACTCTTAAAGGAATGGATGGTCATAATGCTTGGAAGTATGAGCGCGGAGGGATGAAAAGAGCTAGACATCATGATACATTAATATCATATTGTTCAAAGAAAACAGTTGTTTTTAGAACTAATTTTTTTAAGTCAGGGGAATTTTATAGGGTTCAGTTTGTGGAATATTCTCTTAAAAATAATTTAAAATTAGATAAAAAGAAGAAAGTATTTTATAAAGGTAAAGAAATTTCTGTAGATAAGTATATTTCTATTTTCAAAAATAAATAATTATTGGAGCTTTTATGCAGATTGAAGCGAGTGTCTATAAAAAATTAGTTGCTATAAATAAAAACGGTAATTTTGTAAATATTCCTAACATGGTTATTAGAAAGCTGAAATGGAAAGAAGAGCAGGATAGAAAATTGACTTCTAATTCTGTGTGTATAGTATGTAATTACGTTTTCAGAGATAAGACAAGAGGTTGGTCTGACAAAGTGGGAGCTATTTGCCATCCATTCGAGAAGACAGATATATTTCCAGATAAGAATAAGTTACACTTATTCTCAGAGTCTGATTTCTGCGATCCAATTTGGATGCCAGGATTAAAGAAGTGCGAAGAAAAGGAAAATTATAAATATGAATTCTTTGCTTTCGTTATAGATCAAGTTCAGGGCGTTAGGTGCAAAGGATATCATCTTTTACCGATGATTGCGAAAGCGGCGAAAGAGTTTGGGGTCAGAGGAGTTGTGGTAGATTATTATCATGTTTTTCCTCGCCCTTCCTATAAAAAAGAAAGTAAAGGTTCTGACGGATGGGCCACAGAAAAGACTAGAAAAAGATTGAAAAAATTTTTAGATTCACATGTTTTAGATATAAGGAGAGGAATTAAAATACAAAGTACAATTACAGAACTTATGAATAAATCAAGATATGTTATTTTCCCTAACACCAAAGATGCGAGTCCTAGAACAATTGTAGAAACCATACTGAGGGGCAAACCTTGTCTAGTGAATAAAAATATTTATGGTGGTTGGAAATATATAAATGAGGAAAATGGGATGTTTTTTGATGGAGCTGCCAATTTGAAAGAATTAGATAGTAATTATGATTATTATTACAATGAAATTAAATCATCTATGAAAAAAATGAGGGAATCAAATTTTGATAGTGATAATATAATCAATAATCATTTATCACAATATGGATTTATTAATACCAGTAGGAGATTGGCACGTATAATAAATAAGTTAGAAGGGAAGAAAAAATATTCTTATGTTGCGTATAGAGAATTTAGTGATGTATTAAGGAAATATTGTAAAAAATAATAGGAGATAATTATGGGAAAAGGTTTTAATTGTTGTAATGAGGTAATAGAGTGGATTAAAAATAATGTTCCTAAAGGTAGCACTATTTTAGAACTTGGTAGTGGTAAGGGTAGTACTCTGCATTTATGTGATGATTATGATCTTTATTCTATAGAGCATGAAAAGAGGTGGATGAATAAATTTGACTCTACCTATATTTATGCGCCTATAAAAGATGGATTTTATGATATAGATGTTTTAAAAGAAAAATTACCAGATAAGTATGCATTAATATTTGTAGATGGACCTCCAAGAAAAATAGATGGAAAGAAAATTGGAAGAAAAGGATTTGGAGAAAATTTGGATTTGTTTAATACTGATTGTATTATTATATTTGATGATAGTGATAGGGGTAGAGAAAGAAAGTTAATAGCTTCTGTGTGTGAGCAGCTTGGAAGAGAAGTTATTCACTATAAGGGACATGATCATAGGGGCAAAGGCACTTATTTCGCTATAATGGCTAAGGAGGAAAAGGATGGAGTATAAATTAGAGTTTAATGAGTTATTAGATCTATGCTCAAAAAAAATAATGTCTAAAGTTCCAAAAGTTCCAGGTCCGGTAAAAGGAGCTTTTAATGGAGGTGATTATTTGGGTAGACCAGGAAAAGATGTATTTTTTGCTCTTCCTGATTTAACTGATGAACAGATGGATGAATTAGCTGATGTTCTCAGTGATAGATATCCATTTGTAGCTCCTAATAATCATGTTGGATATGCTGGTTGTATTCGTTATATATACGGTCAATTTGAAAAACAGGGTATATTGCGATCTGAAGCAGATTTTGAAAGAATGCGGAGGGATGGCGTAGAATGGAGTTTGCCAAGAAAGTTTATGCTAATTCTAAAGAATAAGTTTGAGGATAAGAAAAACTATTATGGTCTTTGTCTGTATTATGAGATGGAAGCTCATAGATTAGGAGATGAAGCATTATTACATTTGAATAATGATGATTTGCTACATATGGAAGTATATTATGAGAAATCTAATGAGTACGCTGAGAAATGTAATAGCTTAAAACAAAAATTTACTCCTCAATATTGGGCATGTATGTATTTTGCTAAGATAAGAGATTATAATAGAGGGCTTAAATATGCAAAGGCTACTCTTAGCAAGATGGAACAATTCTGTCCTAGTGCTAAACAGGGATATTTGGTAAAGGCTGTTGATGTAGCTAAGTACCTTAAAAAATTCCATCCAGTGGAATGGGGTGATATTCGTAGAGGATATGCGAAAAACAGTAAAAATGATTGTATTAGAAAAATGTTAAAGAAAGTGAGATAGTTATGAATGATGAACATTTAAATATGATTAAGAAGTTGAAGATGGTATCTCTAGATGGATATCTTAAAATTTATGAGGCTATTGCATCTAAAGCTCCATGTAATTTTTTAGTTTTTGGTGTTGGCAGAGATACAGAATTGTGGTTTTCTGTTAATAAAGGGGGTAATTGTTTGTTCTTAGAAGATAGCGGTAAGTGGATGAGAACTTTGCAAAAAGAGTATAAGCATCTTGGGAAAATAAATATGATGAAGGTGAAGTATAATTCTGATGTAAGAGAAGCATCTTCTATGTTAGAACAATACAAAAATGGCAATACCAATATTTTTGATATGGAGCTTCCAGACGAAGTTGCTAATACCGAGTGGGACGTTATTTTAGTTGACGGACCATTTGGAAAAGTACCAAAGCCAGGTAAAAAATCATCTACTGGAAGAATGAAAAGCATTTATGCAGCTTATCAATTATTGTTAAAGTCAAAAAATGGGATTGACATTTTTATTCATGATTGTGAAAGAGATGTAGAATCTGGTTATTGTGATTTCTTTTTTGGAAATGATTTTGAATTGATTGATGAGTCGCTCAGGAGCTATAAATTATGAAAGTTTGTTTTGCAGAAGATATAAAAAGAGAAGACTCTGGTAAACATAAGTTCCTTCACAGATTAGCCAAAGAGTTCCAAAATAAAGGAATAAAAATAGTTAATAATAATGCGGATATATTGCTGCATATAGGTAGAAATATATCTAAGAAAAAGGCTAAAAAAATTGTGATGAGAGTTGATGGTTTAATTCTTAATAAGGCACAATCATATAGAAAAAAGAATAGTAAGATATTGAAATACATAAATAAGAGTGATGCAGTTATTTATCAAAGTGAATTTTGTAAGACATCTTATGAGTTGTTTCTCGGTGTGAAAAAGAAGAATGCTGTTATATTTAATGGAGCAGATCCAAATGAGTTTTTTCCTAGAAATAAAAAGAATTTCTTTTTAGCAAATTGTAGATGGAGACCCCATAAAAGAGAAAGACAAATTTGTGAAAGTTTTATAGAGGCTTCTAAAAGAGGGTTGGATTCTGATTTGATAATAACTGGTAATGCTGAGAAGTTGATTTCTCATCCTCGTATAAAATATCTTGGTTGGATACCTCCTAAAAAATTAAAGAAGATGTTATCAAGAGCTATATCAACCATACATATATCCTGGTTAGATTGGTGTCCTAATTCTATGGTGGAATCAATTGTAGCTGGATGTCCAGTTATATATTCTGATTCCGGTGGTTCTTTAGAGGTTGGTTTTAGTTATGGTATAGGAATTGATGATGAAAATTGGGATTTTAGGAATCCGTGTTATTTGTACGATCCTCCTAGAATGAATGATGATGAAATAGTAGAAGCTATGTTTAATTTGAAGAATAATGATATTGAAATAGATGGAAAAGAATTTTATATAAGTAATATTGCTGATAAGTATATTTCTTTTTTTAGAGAGGTGCTAAAATAATGAAAGATATTAATGATATTTTCTTTTTTGTTCAAGCTAGAATGGGATCAACCAGAATTCCTGGTAAAATGTTGAGACCATTTGCTGGTACTACTTTGATGGATATTATCGTTCAAAAGATTTTGAGATCAAAAATAATACCTAAAGAAAATTTCTATTTATCGGTGTACGAACCAGAGTTGAAAGAAATTGGTAAAAAATATGGAGTCAATGTTTTTCATAGAAGTTATAAATCTGCTTATGCTGAAGGAGTATTGACAGATATATATGAGTGGCATGATAAAGTTGATTATAAATATGCTGTAAAAATCAATGGTTGTTCTCCATTTCTTTCGATAGATACTATAGACGAGTTTGTTAAAAGATACGTCGAAATGGATGGAGATGGATTATTTGGAGTTATAAAGAAGAATAATTATTTTTGGAATAAAAATCACAAATTAGTAACACCATGGCCAGAGGGATATCAATTTATGAATACCAAAATGGTGGAAGAAACATTTGAAGCTGCACACTGTTTGTATGGCGGTAGGACAGATTTGATTAAAGATGGGATATGGATGGGAGATTTTCAAAAGGAAGGCGATATAGAACTTTTTGAGATGAGTGAAGAAGAAGTTCTTGATATAGACTATGAGTGGCAATTTAAGCTTTATGAAATTTTGTATAAGGGGGTTTAATAGTGTTTTACATATTTGAAATGGCTAATAATCATATGGGTAGTGTTGCTCATGGAAAGTTAATAATTGATAGATTTTCAGAGATAGCTAGGAGATACGGCATCGATGCTGGAATGAAATTTCAGTTTAGACAGCTTGGGACATTTATTCATAAAGATTTTATAGACTCTGATTTAAAATATGTTAAGAGGTTTAAAGAAACAGAATTATCTAAGGATCAGTTTAGAGAATTGATTGATTATACTAAGGAAAAAGGGTTGAAGACTGTTGCTACTCCATTTGATAATGAGTCTATTCCTTGGTTAGAGGATTTAGATGTAGAAATTGTTAAAGTTGCTAGTTGTTCTGTTGATGATTGGTTATTGTTAAAAGATATATGTGAGATAAATAAAAAGATTATAATATCTACTGGCGGAGCTGATATGGCTACTCTTCATAAGGTTTATAATATTTTTAAGAGTAGAGATAGAGATTTTGCTTTTATGCACTGTGTTGGAGAATATCCTACTAAGTCTAAACACGCTAATTTAAACAGAATTAACATATTGAGACAAGAATTTCCTGATATTCAGATAGGATTTTCTACTCATGAAAGAAATGGATGGGGCAAGTTAACACTTGTACCATATGCCATTGCTATGGGGTGTTCTATAATAGAGAAACATGTTGGAGTGGCTCATGAAGATATTAGGTTAAATGATTACTCTTGTTCTCCAGGTGAGATGGACACAATTTTACAAAGGGTAAAAATATACAGTAATTGTTGTAATACACCATCTGATACAGAAAAGGAAACCCTTAATGGTTTAAAGAGAGGGATATATGCGAAACGAGATTTGAAATCTGGAGAAATAATTGGAGAAGATGATATCTACTTAGCTATGCCAGTTATTGATAATCAGATGAATGGATCTATGCTATATGATTGTATTGGCAAAGAGTTATTGAATGATGTTAACAAAGATTTTGAATTATGTATAGAAGATTGTATTGCTAATTTTAATAATGTCATCATTTCGGAAATAAAAATGAAAGCTCTAGACATACTAGATCAGGCCAACTTATCAATATCTAGAGATGATGAGATAGAGATATCTTGTCATTATGGTATAGATAACTTTTTTAAAGCTGGCGTTTTAATAATGTCAAGGATAAATAGAGAATACTGTAAGAAGATATTAATTGTTTTTTCTGGTCAATCTCATCCGTCACACAAGCATTTTAAAAAGGAGGAGTCTTTTGAGCTGTTGTATGGAGATTGTGAATTAGTAGTATCTGGAGTAAAACACCAGATGGTAAAGGGAGAACCTATTTTAATACCTAGAAATGCAGAGCACTCTTTTTCTAGTATGGATGGTTGTGTGATAGAGGAAGTATCGACTACACATTATGTCGGCGATTCTATTTATAATGATTTTAATATAAATAAATTAGATATTTTGGAAAGAAAAATTAATATTAATTTTTAGGAAAAATATGAAAGATGCTAAAGGATATACAATTGCTGAGGTTCCGTTAACTAGAATATGTTATGACTATAGAGATGACATAGCTTATAGAATTTATGTTATGATGACTGAAGATTGGGTCTCTATGAAATTATGGAAAAGATTAAAACATGGGAAGAAAGCTAAAAAGCTTGGATCGTATAAGCCAAAATATTTATTTGCATTATTAAATTTAGTTAAAGAGACACCTGTGAAAAATACTAAATTTGCTTGGAAGGGAGTAAAAAAGCAAGGACATATATTGGATAATGTTCATTTTGCTTTCGATAAAAAAACAGGTATATATTATCCAGCTGGTGGTGGTAGTAGAGTGGCTATAGCATATTTTTTATGTCATTCTCATGTGCCAGGTTTATTAGTATCTACTAAAGAAGGTGGGGCGTGGAAAAAATCTCATGGTATAGGATCAAAACATTTTAATGGTATGCCAGATGATATTATAAAAAAGATGTTATTTAGAAGAGAAATAAATAATTTGTTTGTTGATGGGATAATAAGGGGTAAGATAGGAAAAGAATTTCTTTACAAAATACCAGATCTAGGTTTTAGAGGAGAATGCGATAGAAATGATTTACTAAATGATAAAACATTTTTAGATAAGGTGAAAGGAAAAAAGATTCTTAATCTTATACAAGATAATGGGTATTTAGAAGTGGGACTTTCTGAACACTGTTCATCTATTATGACTGTTGGTGATTCTATTTACAAAATAAAAATTTCAAAAAAGATTGCTGAGTATTATAAAAAGTACAATATTGATCATGAAAAAAATATACCAGTGGAAGTAAGTTATGATGTTGTTTTATATAGGCATGGTGTTAATCCGGAATATGTCGGATCAAAAGATAGAACTATTTTTGATAATGGTAAAGTATTTTTAGAAAGATTGACATGAGTATTGAGGTTATAGATCTAGACAAACTTTATTTTCCTTATAAAGAAAATTTAGTAGAATATTATGACAAATATTTTGCTAAAAATGGTCATGTGCTTAATTTTAAAAATTTTCCATTAACAATATTTGCTATTGATTATGTTAGACTGGGGGAAAAAGTGTTGGATGATCTAGATAATCATATTTTTGTGAGATACGAATATGACAGATATTCGGATGCTGATACAGTAAAAAATAATACGCATAAATATAATGCGACTAAGAGAATAATGGATTTGATAGATTCTATTAATAGATACGGATATTGTGGGGGGGAGTTTAATCATAGTAGGCATATGATACGTGTGAGTAAAAGATTTTCTTCGCCATATGGCGATGATAATAATGGGTATACTCTTAAGACTAGGAAACATAGAGCGGCAGCGTGTATAGCTTTAGGAATAAAAAATGTTAGAGTAAGGGTGTAATTTTATGGGAAGAAAATGGATATATAAGATCAAGCATCATGAGAAAAAGGAATATTCTCAAGGTGGTCAAGATGGGGTTATTGAATTTATTTTCAATAAATTAGGAGTTAAAGATAAATCTGCTTTTTGTGTGGAATTTGGATTTAATTCAGATAATTTAGATGGAGGGTCTGGTTCTAATGTTGCTAATTTAGTGTTGAATAATAGTTGGGATTCTTTGTTGCTAGATGCAGACTATGATAACCCTGATATCAATTTACATAAACATTTTTTAACTAGTGATAATATTTGTGAGATATTTAAATCTTATAATGTGCCAAACGAGCCAGAGTATATTAGTATTGATGTCGATTCTACCGATTTATGGTTGTTTAAAGCCATTTTGTCTAAATATAGACCTATGGTTATGTCTGTTGAGTATAATGCTCATTTCCCTATCCATAGAGCTATAACTATGCATAATAGAACAGATATTATAACCTACAGACAAGGGCGCAGACGTAAAAAGAGATTATATGGAGCGTCTCTGATGGCACTAAATATGGTAGGCTGTGAATTTGAATATAGTTTGGTTTATGTTGTAAAGGGGATGGATGCATTTTTTATAAGAAATGATTTAATTAAAGATTGTGATATTCCTAATATAGATTATTTTAAAAAGAAAACTTATATAAATTGGCATAGTAAACAAAAAGATAAAGAGTTCATTAATGTTTTTTTAGATTATGAAGAATATATTAGAACAGGAGGAGATGTCGATAAAAGCAGGGAAGTAGCAAGAAAAATTTGTAAAGAGTGTATCTCAAAAAGGATAAAAAGAAAAAAGTATGGATAATGAAAATGATATCTAAACACTATAATGGAGATTATAATGAATGCAGAAAAAAAAGATTTATTATCATCTATTATAATAAAAGATGATCCTATCGTATTGGATATTGGTGCTCATTCTGGTAAAGATACAGTATATTTTTTGAAAAATTTTTGTAATAGCATCGTCTATTCTTTTGAGCCAGATAAAAGGGCATTAAAAAAATTTAAGAAAAGAGCCAAAAAATACAAAAAATTTTATGAAAGGAATAAATTGTTTTCATATGCTATATCTGATGTAGATGGTGTTGAAAAATTTTATGTAACAGATAGTTCTGGGAGTTCTTCTTTAAGAGAACCTGTTGAATCAGTTATTGAGAGTATTTTTCCTGAAATAAGGATTAAAGAAATAGTAAAGATGAAAACAAAGAAGTTAGATACATGGTGTGCAGAGAATAAAATTAATGAAATAGATTGTATATGGTCTGATGTACAGGGTGGAGAAGATAAAATGATAAGAGGTGGTAAGGAAAGTCTTAAAAAGACAAAGATTTTAATTTTAGAATGTATGTTAATTGAGGCATATAAGGGGCTGTTTGATAAAACAAAAATATTAGAATTATTACCTGATTTTGAAATTATTAAAGAATTTAAAGGTAGTTATCAGAGTGATATTTTTTTAAGAAACATTAATTATACATAAATTGAGAAAGAAGCATGGATAGAAAAAATATTTTATTTATAACAACATCTTATAGCACTGGAAATCCATTCCATCCAATTTTACCTAAGCTGAGTAAGGATCATAATGTTGATATTTTAAATTTATTTCAAATGTCAAAGTATACAGCGTGGAAGGAAAAATGGGAGTTAGATCCTAGAATTAATTTTTATAAAATGTGTGATGATAATAATATTACATCTATACATGCTCCAAAAGTGGTTATAAATAAAGATGTTAATGTTAAGACTTACGTGAAGTGGCGTAAAAATATTGATGATTCAATAAAAAGAAATTATTATGATTTAGTTTTAATAGATAATAATACTCATTGGAAGCGAATGGGTTTGGGGAATATATATCAGCATTTTGTAGAACAAGGAATACCATACATAGCTTGTCCTCACGGTAATAAAGATTATGTTAAAGCAAAATATCTTAAGAGAGTAGGCAGGCTTTATGATTATAGTTTTGTTTTTGGCGAAAAAGAAAAAAGAGAAATGTGTAAAGTTGATAAGAAAAGGGCTGGCAATGCACATAGATTGCTTCCAGCAGGTCTTCCAGCTAGTGATAGATTAAAAGACTATCCAAGAAACAATAAACATATTTTGTTGATTATGAATTTTACAAAAAAGCCACCAAAGGGTGGTCAAACAGCCAAACAAAAGCCATTTACAATAGAAACTTTTAAACATTTGAAATTGGCAAAATTGAGCGAAGAGTATAACTGTCCTATTATTATAAAAGAGAAATATAGATTATACTATGAAGATCTTTCGCTTAGAAAGTCTTTAAAAAAGTATAAAAGTATAGTTAAGTTTATGAGCGTTTGTGAAGATGATAATAAATTGATGGCTGATTCTGCTTGTGTGATAAGTGCTGGTTCTACTTTAGCTTTGAAGCCTGTGCAACTTGGAGTTCCTACTGTTATTTTGAATAGATTTGGGATGAATGGTAATTTTAGTGATTTCCCAGGATTGATGAATCCAGACCCTAAAAAGATGAGGGAATCATTTAAGTGGCAAAGGGATCAAGGTAGATTAGTAAATTTTATTTCAGATACCATAACTGGAGGATTAGAGTACAATTCCACCGATATATATATAGATTATATCAATAAGTTTTTGAGTGGAGAGATGCTGTGTCGTTGAATATAGGAACTGAAAAATAATTTGGAGAATAAAATGGAAGAATATGAATATGATGTAAGCCTTCATTGTGCTGCTTCTAGACCAGAAATGTGGATGCCAGCTTATAAAACTTACATAAAAAATAAAGTGTCTGTAGAAGCAGTTTTTGTTGGAGATAAGTATCCTTCTTGCAAGATGCCATCTAATTTTAATTTTATTTATAGCGAAGTTAAACCAGCTCAATGTTGGGAGATAGCGGCTAGAAATTGTAAGGGGAAATACATTGCTCAGAGTTCTGATGATTACTTTTATCCAGAAGGATATTTTGATAACATGATATCTTTTTATAAAAAACAGGTTGAAAAATTCTCTACCGATAAAATAATAACTGGTGGTTTACATCATACTGGTTATAGTAAGGTGAGGTTAAGGCAATGCAGATTGTGGACCAGGAATGCTCAGCCACAACAAGAATTGCCGATGGATTTTTTTATAACTTCTAAATTATACAGGGAGTTGGGTGGCTTGGATCGCGGTTTTATATCTTTATGTCATCATTGGGATGTTATGATGAGAGTTATGGAGATGGGTGGCAAATGTGTTATGAGTGATTTGCCATTTTGGGAAAGACATGATGAAAAAGATAATCATACTTATTTGAGTAGTGTTACAGGACTTGCTGATAAATATTATTTTCATGAATTGTGGTGGTGCTATTGGAACAAAGAAAAATATAAAAATAAGGTAAGTACAAAAAAATATAAAGATAAACAAGAATTAAAAAGAAGTGGAGATTCTTATTACGTAGCTAATAGGAGGGGATATATACCAAAAAATAGACAATTAGTATTAGATTCATTTGATGACAAGGATATTTTGACTATATCACAGGGTAGAGTTTTTGGGAAATGGGACACTAATAGTGAGAAGATATAATGAGTAATAATTGGGACAAACCAAGTGTCGGTATTTTTATGACGAGTAGGAATAATTATGATTATATGGATAAGGTCTGGGTTGAAAAAACTTTGATAGAATGCGATGTTAATAACATCAAAGTTTTAAATATAGATGAAGATTCTACCGATGAAGAGAAACAAAAAGGTAGGGATATGTGCAAAAGGCGAGGCATAACTTATATGGATAGGGAAGAGCCAGGCATGCATCATAATATTGATACTGCTATTCGTTTTTTTGGGAAAGATATTAAATATTTGATATGGTTTCAACATGATTGTTGGCCTATTCAAAAAGATTTTTTCTATAGACTTAATGAATTAGTGTCTCAAAATAAGTTGTTAGAATTTGGATTAATAACTTTTAATACTATTGCTCAAAATATGTTTAAGCATGATGGCCAATTTGACGTGATTATGAAAGAATTTAAAGATGGTAAAAAACCTCTTGGGGTATTAACTAGGTGTCATTTAGAATCAGTTGCTACGGGAGATTTATATTACTGTGGATATAAAGTACCTAACAGAATTAGGAAACCTATTTCTAAAAAATTATTTTCTAAGCCGTTTGCATGTGCGGAAGCTAATTTTTTTGCTCAAGGCGTGAATGTGGAGATGTATAAAAAACATATAGATATTAATCGCCCGTTTTATTATTTTAAATCTTGGGATGACATATCATTACAGTTTTTATTGCACAATATATATAATTTGGCTTTGCCAGGTTTATATACAGAGCATAGACCAGATTCAAAAAGAAAATTTGATTTACCTTATCTTTCTATTAAACCTGTTAATAAAGGGAACACTAAGTATCATAATTCTTCTGGACATAATCCTAAAGAATGGATTAAGTATTGGGGATGGGATATGGCTAAACCAAAAACTTTTGAAAAAGTAAAGAATAAATATAAGGGCACTTTATTGTATAAATTTTATAAGTATGATTATACTAAAGGACCAATGAGGAGCTTTGATTTTTAATATGAAACTTCAAAAACATTTTATAAATATAATAAAGAAAAAATCTCACAAAGATGTTGTGAAAATATTACAAAATATGGCTTATTTTGGTTTTGAGCCAAAAGTTATTTTTGATATAGGAGCTAATATCGGAATGTATTCTTTATTTTTTGCAGAAGAATTAAATGACAAAGTAAAAATATATGCTTTTGAACCAGTTACAGATACATATAATGTTCTAATTAATAATATAAATCTTAATAAATTTTCTAATATTTCAGCTTATAATTTTGGATTTCATAGGAACGAAATGATAGTTGAGCTTGGAATTCCTAAGGAAAGAGAATCGGAGAATGTTGGTTTATATACATGTAAGCATGATGGAGAGATTAAAGATGTGGTTAAATGTAAGATGATAAGGATGGTTGATTTTATTAATGAAAATGGCATAAGCAATATAGATTTAATTAAAATTGATGTAGAAGGGTGCGAGTTAGACATTCTTGATAGTAGCAAAGATATTTTGAACAAAATTAATTTTGTTCATTTAGAAGTTAATACATTTTTTAAAGATAATTTAAAGGTATGTAAATTTTTAGAAGATAATAATTTTAGTTTTGTTAGAAGAACTAGAAAAATGAATCAATTGTGGAGGAATGATAATTATGGAAAATTGGTATAGCTTAGAAAATTTGGAAAAAAATAAAAAACAATATAATTCTCAAGCGGGGGAAGATGGTTTAATAGAATATATTTTTCAACACATAGATATAGAGAGTAAATTCTGCGTAGAAATTGGAGCTGGTAAGGTTGAATATACCCCTAATTGTAAGTATTTTATGGATAATGGATGGGACGGAGTTATGTTTGAGAGAAAAGAGAAAAAGAATTCTCCAGAGCTTAGGGAGAGATATAATATTAAAAAAGAATCTATTGATGATAAAAATATTAATGATATCCTTTCCAAATATGATGTGCCTGATAACGTTGATTTTATATCTTTGGATATAGATGGTCAAGATTATTATGTATGGAAGGCAATGGCTTTTAGACCTAAGGTTTTTTTAGTTGAGTTTAATGAGGGATTAGGTCCTATTGATAATAAGGTTATGAGATATGATCCTGAGCATTATAGACATAGAGACAAAACATATTATTATGGGGCAAGTATTAGAGCATTCAAAAATCTTGGGATAGAAAAAGGTTACACTTTGTTATGCAAAGTTGGTAGAAATTTAGTTTTTTTATCTGACGAATTACTTCCGGAAAAAATTGATAGAGATGTAAATATATTACATCCAAAAGCCATGCCAGAATCTTATAAGAAACGAGATAAGAAGAATAGGGTTTGGGTAAACCTTTAAGTTTAGTCTGTTGCCTCATTTTTCAGGTGTTCTAAAAATGCTAATGGTTGGAATAGCACTCCTAATCCATTGTTGTAAGCACATTCAAAATATTTGAATAATGGCTGCTCTGCTTGAAATGCTTGAATACCTTCCCACAGTTTTGCTTTTTTAAGTACTACATCATGCATTAAAATTAGTCCATTTGGTTTTACTTTGGTATGCCAGGCATTCAATTCTTTATGTAGTTGTTTTGGTTTATGTTTAGTGTCTATGAATAGTATATCAATAGAGTTTTCGTCCCAATCATTATAAACTTCTAATGAGTCTCCTATTTTGAATTCCCAGAAATCATAATTAAATGATTCTGGAAGTCTTTGCCTTATTCCTGCATTTTCGAAATGACTTTTTGGTGATACTTCATTTATATCGTAACTGTACAGTTTTGATTCGGAACTGTCGCACACTGCCGAGAAGAAGGCTTGTGTAGATACGCCAGCTCTTACACCTAATTCTACGATTACCTTTGGTTCGATTAGGTGTGACAAAATTGCCATAAGTGGCAAATGTTCATTGATATCACTTTCTATTTGTGATAAGCTTAATATATTGTCTAGTAATTTTTTTTCCATTTTTTCTCCTTATATGACATATTTGTAATTTACGGTTGGATTATAAAGCATAGCTGCTATTGTGATATTCGTTTCTGGATGTATAATAAAATCACAATCAGCAAGACACAAGGTATCTATTATATTTTCTTTTCCCATATCTCCTTTTGTTTTTCCATTCATTGGTCCATATTCTGGATCGTCCCACGGTGGGTCTATGTTAGAATAGTGATATTTATATCTCATACAGTCTTTTTGGTATATTAGCATATCACCAAATTCAGCTGCGAATATTTTAGCAGCTTCATGACTATCACATGCCATATAGATGTTGTCTGCTTTTATCTTTTTCATTTGTTCGTAACATTCTTTTACATAATTTTCTATTGTTGCTTTGTAACTGTCTTTAAATGAAGATATTCCCGTTTTTTCATTAAATTTATTAGTTCCTCTAATTAATATGCCTACGGTTTTTTTATTTTCCATTTTATTTTTGACTAATATATTTTTTTCCTCTAGTATGAAGTCTTTGATTCTTATGTATTTGTCTATAATATTTTTGAAGTGTTGCCGATGTTTTGTATCAAAGTCTGGAGGACTATTATTTTTGAATTTTTTCTTATACGCTTTCAGTTGACCGTTTTTCCCAAGATAATAATTAAGATGTTGCGGTTTTGACATTTTTGATGATCTTATTACTTTGCCAATTTTTTGAGCCTCTTCTAGAGAATATTCTGATACTGGGTGGAAGTAATATTCCCATACGTTTTTACCATAAGTAGTATCATAGCAGAGTAGTTCTGTATTCGTAAAATTTATAATTGGGATTAATCCATTTTGTTCGCATCTACTTAAATTATCTAGAACTTGCAGAAAAAGAGAAGATATAGATGCTCTGGGACTACTGCGTGTAATATTTAAGAATTTTTTATTCATATTCTATATATTCCTTATTTATGACGATATATAAATATATCGTGTTTTTTTATATGATAGGAACAGTATGGGTAGAAAAATAATTTGTATAACACCAATAACACACATCAAAGGAGCTATTGATGCATTGTCGAATTGTGGAGAATTATATTATTTTCCGTATCTTAATAAAGCTGAGACAAAGAGTAAAATAATATTGCGTGAAATAAATACTATTTTTACCAATCCTAATAAGCAGACTTTTAAGATCGATGAGCAATTATTGAGTGGAACTGATGTTAAAACAATTTGCACAGCTTCTACTGGCACTAACCATATAGATATGAGATATTGTAAGATAAATAATATAAAGGTTTTATCGTTGACTAAGGATTATGATGTAATAAAAAAGATATCATCTACTGCTGAAATGGCTTTTACTTTAATGTTAGCTTTGATTAGGAATCTTCCAAAAGCAATTGATGGAGTTAAGAAGTATGAATGGGATTATGAGAAATATATAGGGAGGCAGTTGGATCATCTTACTGTTGGTATAATTGGGTACGGCAGATTGGGTGAACATTATGCTAGATTTTGTGAACCATTCTTCAAGGAGATATTAGTAACAGATCCCTACAAAGATGTTGATGGATATAAGCAAGTTGATATTGATGAGCTGCTTAAAAAATCAGATGTCGTTGTATTGCATATTCATCTCAATAAAGAGACTTATCATTTAATAGATGATCGTGCTATTATGAAAATGAAAGACGGTGCTTATTTAGTGAATACGTCTAGAGGTGACGTGGTAGATGAAATAGCAGTGATAGGCGCTATTAGAAATAAGAAGTTATTTGGATATGCTACTGATGTTATATCTAGTGAACTTAAGAATAGTATTGAGAATAGTCATCTTATTAAAGCTATGAATGATGGAGAAAATATAATCATATCTCCTCATATCGCTGGCATGACAAAAGAGGCACAAGAAATCGCTTATTTGAATTCAATAAAAAAATTAGCCAGTAAAGAGACATTAAAATGAAAACATATTTAGATAAGATGAAATCTTTAAAAAATTATAATGATTGTGAACGTGTTTGGACAGAAAAACATTTGAGTAGTATATCAAAAAAATATAAAAAAACCCCCGGAAGTCATCATAAAACTATTTGTGCTGTTTTGGGGTATTTATGGGAAACTGAAAAAGATGAATTTAGAAGAGATCTGATATTAGAGGCCGCATGGATGGGCAGAAGAATGAGTATTAAGTTGGAAGGTACTCATAATATTATAGATGAGGAGAAGTATGAGTAAATGGGTAAAAAAGGTATAAAATTAGGTGATGGTGGGAGTATTTATATAGCTGCTTTGTCTCGCGGTGGTTCAAATGTGTTATCTGCATTATTACATAATCATGAGAATTTATATGTTATTGCGAAGAGGCATCAGAAAGAATTAAGAAATGATGATTTTTTAGAATATATATCTAAAACAAAAAAATCTATTTATTTTAGAGGTGGTTTTAAGAAAGATATGTCAAAAATTAAGTTTTATGTTTTTGATAAATATCTTGAATATAAATTTAACCTTAAATGTCGTAAAAATGATTTTGTAATAACATCAATTAGGAATCCTTTTGCTATTACAAATTCGATGGATCAATTTGGTAAAAAATACGATTTTGATACCTGGAAACAAGATGAAAAAACTGTAGAACAAATTATTGGATTTCGTTTTGCTAGGATGATAAGAAATTGTGTTGGTAAAAATAAAATTATTGTGTTTTTTGATGATTTGATTAATAATTACAATAAAGTATTATCTAATATATATAAGAATATAGGAGTAAGAGATATTTCTCATATATCATTTAAAAATGTTTTTGAAACTAATAAATGTTGTTATTGTGGAGGGGAGTTCACAATAAAAGAAACAGATTGTGTAGACGCTTCAACTGCCCTTACTGTTAGAAAATTAAAGTTTCCTTCTAGCGCACATTTTTTTTGTGAAAATGATAATTGTTTTACTTTGGGGTATGGAGGTTTTAATCCTTGTCGGGAAATAATCAAACCAGAACCATGGGAAAGTAATATCCAACAAGATTTATATGAATATGTTTATTCTAATCTATCTAAGAGTCTTGGTGAAAATTTAGCAAAAAAATTCGCTAATAATAGTGTGAAAATGGAAGATATTAGATCGGTAAATAAAAAATATGAATAAGATAGAACTAATTAAAAAATGGGAGAAATGGAATTGTGAGAAATATCAGAGAAAGATATCTAGACGCAAACTTTTACATAATAATTCTGTAGAATTAATTAAGGTGCTAGAAGGACTTAATATCATCAAAGATGGAATATCAGTTTTTGAGTTGGGATGTGGATGTGGCAGAAATTTGTCGTACATATATAATGCAAATAACAGTATTGATATAATGGGTAATGATTTAGTGAAAGAAGAATGTTTTAGGTATATGGATAACATTGTTAAGGATAACATCATTTTTTTTGAGAAGGATACAGAAACTTTGCTTAATGATGAATGTTTCAATGTTGATTTGTTAATAACTTCTGATCATTTTATGCATGTGCATCCTGATTCTATGGACTCTATAATAGATAACATCTTGAATAAATGGAAACCAAAGATTATTTTATTGAGGGAACCAATTAGACTGGTGGTAAAAACTTTTCCTAAATTCATGCACGATTATTCTAAATTAGATGAAAAATATAAAATGATATATAATAAAATTAGTGATTCTCATAAGGATTATAAAATATCAGTTTTTTGTATTAGAGGATAATATTTATGATTAATAATAAAAAAGTATTAGCAATCACATTAGCCAGAGGTGGTTCTAAAAAAATAAAGAAGAAGAACATAGTGGATATCTGTGGAAAGCCATTATTACAATATACTACAGATGAAGTTAAAAAAAGTAAGTATATAGATAATTATACTGTTTCTACTGATAATAGAGAAATAGCTGATGTTTGTATAGAAATTGACGTACCTTATTTTTGGAGAAAAAATAAATACGCAACAGATACAGCTAAATCCTCTGATGCTATTATTGAAGTCGTTGAAGAGGTTGGAGGTGACTATTATTATATTGTAGAAGTCATGTGTACTAATCCATTGAAAACTGTTGAAGATATAGATGGTTGTATAGAGAAGTTAGATTCTACTGATGCTGATTCTGTGGTATCTGTGGTTAGGATATGGGATCACCATCCTTCTAGAGTGAAGTATATCGAAGATGATATTTTAAAAGATTTTTATCCAGAGGTGATGGAGAGTAGAAGGCAAGATTTAACTCCACCAGCTTACATAAGGAATGGCTCTATTTACGCAACTACTAAAAAATCTTTATTTGAAACTAGAATTAGAGCAGGTGGTATTGTTAGACCTTATATTATGAAGGAAGAAAATACGATAAATATAGATGAGTCTATTGATTTAGAATTGGCGAAATCAATTTTGGGAAAGGAAAAAAATAATGAAAAATTATAGAAAAAAAGCTTTAAAGCAATGGATAAGACAGAATAGAAGAGAATATCAAAAACATATTGCTAATTCTGAGGTATTAAAGAAAAATTCAGTGGAAATGGTGAAAGTGCTTACAGATAATAATGTTTTATCTGATGGCATAAGGATATTTGAGATTGGTTGCGGCAGCGGAAGAAATTTGTCATATATAATTATGGAAGATTATGATATAGAGTATTTTGGAAATGATTTAATAAAAGAAGAGTGTTTCAAATATATGGACCTAAAACTTAAAGAGAAAATAAATTTCATAGAAAGAGAAACATTAGAATTATTTAAAGATACCTATAAAGTTGATTTGTTAATTTCTTCAGCTCACTTAATGCATTTACCACCATCTTCAGCAGTTGAAGTTCTAAATGAAATTAATAATAGTTGGAAGCCAAAATATATTCTTTTAATAGAGACTACTGTTGCTATGGATGGAAGAAAAAGAAAATGGGTTCATGACTATAGCGTTCTTAATAATAATTATAGATGTATCCATAGACATATTAGTGAACAAAATGAGCATTATCCTGTTATTTTATTAGAAAAAAATTAATTGTTTGTAAATAATATTAAATAATTAGTAGGAGAAAACAGATGGATTGTAGCCCAGGTAAAATGATAAAATTAGTAGATAATTCTTTAAATAGAACTTATAGAAAAACTAGAAGAGAGATAAAAAAAATGTTGAGACATATGGATGGAGGCGTGGAAGTTTTTTTTGACGTGGGTAGTTGTATAGGGATGTATTCTCTTTTATTTGCTCAAAAATTTAAAAATATTAAAATTTACTCATTTGAACCAGTTACTAATACTTATAATACTTTTGTTAAAAATATAGAGATAAATGGATACGAGGATAAAATAAAAGCTTTTAATTTTGGTTTTTATAATAAGGATGGATATGTTAAGATAGGGGTTCCAAAAGATAGACAATATGAAGACAATGATGGGTTATATACTATTGATAAAGGTAATTTAAGTTTAGCTAATATTGTAGATGCAAAAATGAGACATTTAAAAGAATTTATTTATGAAAATAATATAGATTGTATAGATATTCTCAAGATGGATACTGAGGGAAGTTGTCTGGTTATTCTAGAAGATAGTGCAGAAATATTGTCTCGTATAAGGTATATAAATGTTGAGATAAATGATACTTTTAAAGAAGATTGTAAAATTGCTATTTTTTTGAAAAATGTAGGATTTAAGAAAGTTGAACAATATGGAATTAATTCTTTTTGGAAGAATATGAATATTAAGGAGGTGATTAAATGAAAAAAGTTAAATTAATAGCGGAATTAGGATGGAATCATATGGGTGATATTTCTATTGCTAAAGAGATGGTTTCAGCTGCTAAAGAATCTGGTGCAGATTATGCTAAGTTTCAAACTTGGAAAGTTGATAGATTGATTGACGGTCCTTGGGATACAGATGGAAGAAGAGAAATATACGAGAGAGCAGAATTGACAAAAGAAAAACATCAGATAATGAAAGAGTATTGCGATTCTGTTGGTATCAAATTTCTTACTTCTTGCTTCTGTGTAGATGATATAGATATGGTTAGGATGTTTTCAGATGAGGTTAAGATACCTAGCCCAGAGGCATATAGTGATAAATTGTTGAGGAAGGCTATAGATAAGTTTGATCATGTATATTTATCCACTGGAGCATCTAATGTTGAAGAATATATTAGATGGGCACAACATGAGAATTTAACGTTGTTGCATTGTGTTTCTTCTTATCCTTGTAATCTTGAAAATATTAATTTACCAAAAATGAAATTTCTTCAAGCTATAACTCCAAGAGTTGGATATAGTGGTCATTTGTCTGGAACTTATGATGCTATTGCTGCTATATGCATGGGAGCGACTGTAATAGAAAAGCACTTTACTATTGATCATAATTTGCCAGGGAGAGATAATAAGTTTGCTATTTTGCCAGAAGAGTTCAAAGAAATAAGCAGCTTTTTGGAAACATATAATTTAATGATGATAGATCATGGTTTATTTATACAACATTGTGAAAATGATTATAGAAGGTATCAGAAAGGTAGATGGGGATAACATGCAAGAAGTTTCTAATAATGTAAGATACATTATTGTTCCTGTTATTTATGGGAAAACGCCGTCTTGGTATTATAATATTATTTTATTTGCTAAAGAAGAAAAAAATTGTAATTTTATTAAATTAAATATATTTGATCTTTATTTTGAGTGTAGTATGCACGAAGAGTTATTACCGCTATTTGATGAAAAAAAAATGAATTTTGAAAATACTTTATATTGGATATACTTTAAAGAAAATGGACTTGATGATTTTGTAATTTTAGAAAAAGTAAAAAAATTTAGAAATTTATATTATGCTATAAAAAGAAGAAGTGAAGATGGAGAACCTTTTAAATTTGCGTATGCATTTGAACATAAAAAGTACAGTTCAATTATTATTACAGAAGATGGATATGTTGTAGATGGTGGACACAGGCTAGCTATTTTAAAACATTTAAATATATCAGAAGTTTATGTGAATGTTATTGAATATAAAATGTTGTTTTTTGGTAAAATGCCTGGAAAAATAAAAAGACGAAATAAAAAAAACAGAAAAATTTTAGAACAAAAAGGGAAGGTAGAAAAAAGTAAAAAAATAAAAATTAAATATAATGAAAGATATGAATTTAATTGAATGGGAGGTGGGGATAATGAGTATAGAGGAAACATTGAGACTTATTGCCAATCCTTATAAAGAAGCAAAGATAAGTATTATGCATTCTTCTAGCGGATTTGATGGATTTATGCATTTTTATAATGGTATTCTAAAAAAATGTTCAGATTTTTCTTTGATAGAATTGTTAATCAAAGTTGATTCTAATAATGATATGAATTTATATGAAGATCTTCTTAGAGAAAAAAATATTAAATACAAGTTTTTGGTTTATCCAGTGTTAAATCTAAGACATTCTATGCATCTCTTCTTTAATGACCTGAGCAGTATAGCTTCCACTAATTTGATATGGATAGTTAGTGAGGATACTGTTATCAAACATGGAGATTGGCTTAAAGAGATATTGGTGATTAATGATATTTTAGAAAATAAATATGCAGACGGGATTTATTGTATAGGTATGCATATGGAAACTGATGGAGGGAAAGTATGTCGTATCGGGACAATGCAGATTATGTCAAAAAAAATGTTAAATGCAATTGGTCAGTATTCTCCGTATCCTAACAGTGATAGATGGATGCATGATTTATCTGATGGGATAAATAGGATGGATAAGATAGATAAAAATAAACTTTCGTTATTTGCTCCTAAGGGAAGAAGGACTTTTTCTAAGAATGATAAAAAATATATATTTAAGCCAGTTGTTAAAAAAGCTATAAAGAAATTGAAAAAAAAATTAAAATAGTTTTGGAGAAAAAAGTGATAAATAGTAGAACTTTAATAACAATTCTAACATGGAATAGAAGAAAAATAACTCGTAGTATTCTTAAATCATTATTACATTTTAATGAAGGTAATATGAGAGATATTTTGTTTATTGATAATGGTTCTAATGATGGAACTGTTAAATATTTCAGGAAAAAAGGATATGAAGTACTGAGGAATAAAACAAATGAAGGTATCTTCAGAGCCTCTACTAAAGCATGGATGATTGGAGTTGAGAGAGGATATGATTATATATTGAATTTGCAAAATGATTTTCCGTGTACTAAAACTATCCCATTTGATATGTTAGAGCATTATATGGATAATAATTTAGATGTTGGTTTTATAAGATTGAATAAGAAGAAAGATAAGAAGAAGAATCTTGTGACTGGTGAAAAAATAAAATATGAGATTCCAGAACTAATGGTTTGTGGTCATACTTTGGCAAAAAATAATTATCATGCAGGCTTTAATCCTGCTCTGATAAGATCTACTATCATAAAATATTTTATAGAGTATGATGGTGATAAACCAAGAGAAAGAATATTAATGAATAATTTTAACAAGATGAATTTGAAGTGTGCTAAATTATTGCCAGCAGTATTTGATACATTGAAACAAAACCATAGAGTGGAAGGATGGAAACATTAGTCATAATTAGTTAAAAAAGGGGATTTTTCAAAAAGTCAGAAGATTATAGATATGGCTAATAATATTTGTAATTTATATGATTATAAACAATCTGACACTATAGTTGTATATGGTTGCGGATCTTCTATAAATAGTTTGACCCCACCGAACAAAGATGAATTATCATTATATGACTCAATTTCTTTTAATTGGTTTTGCTTTAGCGAAATACCTACCACTTATTATTTAATAAGAGAACAAGCCAATATACCTAAAAGAAGATATGGAGAAGAAAATGTTGATAATTTTATAAATCATATAAATGACTACTATAATAAATCTTGTTTAATTATTCATGATATATCTCATCATTCTCCAAAGGCATTTAATTATGCTGAACATTTAGACGAATTTAATGGGGATTGTGTAGTGGTCAAAGATATTAAACTGAATAATAATAATTCTGGTGTTAAGTGGTGGAGTGAGAACGAAAGAGGATTGATTCATGGTAAGTGTACTATGAATAATGTGCTTCATTTTATTGTTCAGATGAGATACAAAAGAGTTATATTTGTTGGTGTAGATTTATATGATTCAAAATATTTTTGGGTGGAAAAGGGACATACTAGATATGCTGTAAAAAATAAAAATAGAAATTATAAATCTAAGCACTTCATAGCTAATACGACTTTGAATATCATTAAAGGAATGAGGGATAATTATGACGACATAAAGTTATACACTTATAATTCTAAATCGTTGTTAAAAAAGATTATTCCACCATGGGAAAAAAGAAAAATATATTGTGCGTAACTGATAAGAAGGGTTGGTGTTTGTATAACATTATGAACACCTTAAAAGGACATATATCGAAATACCATATAGATGTTATTACTCTTAAGGATGATTTTGAACCAGATGGATATGATTTAGTTTATTATACTCATTTTGCTTTACACAAGAAAAGACGTTGCCCGAAAGGGATTAAAAAAATTGTAACAATCACAAGCCACAAATTATTCACCAACCTTCCAAAAAATCTTGATCTGTTGAAGATTTTTGATAGAATTTCGGTTAATAGTTTATTATTAAAAAAATCGTTGGATCCTCATATGTCCGAAATTGGCCACCCTCTACTAGATTATACCCCAAGCGGTGTTGACACCCATCATTTTAGATTTAAAAATAAGAAGCGAAATAATCCGTTAGTTTTAGGATGGGTAGGGAATACAAATAGAAGTGTCAAAAATTATAATATATTTACGGAGATGCAGAAAAAATTCCCTAAAGGAGATGTAATTTTTAAAGAAGTAGCTACGAAGAAAAGTGATACATATAAAGATTTTTTAAATGCTGATCAAATGACTGAATTTTATCATCAGTTAGATTTCCTTCTTATAACTAGTACATCTGAAGGAACTCCCAATCCTGGTTTAGAGGCTATGTCTTGTGGTGTCCCAGTTATATCTACTGAAGTTGGGAATATGATAGATATTGTTGTCGATAAGGAGAGTGGGTTTTTTTGTATATCTAGTAAAGGAGAGTTTGTTAAGTGTGTTAGAAAAAGAAAAAATATCTCTGAAAAAGATTACTGGGATATGAGTAATAAAGTGAGAGAGATTATGATTAAAAAATGGGACTGGTCGATAATATACAAGAAATATGAAGATTTTTTTGAGAGTGTAATTTAATGAATGTTAAAACTCCTGTTATAGGTATTCCTCATTATTGGTGGCATAAAAAAGTATTTAAATATGCTAAGAAAAATCCAAATCTTATAGAGATGGATACTAAAGATTTATGTTATGAATGTCATCGTCATCTGAAGTTATTAAAGTATATAGATGGTGGATATAAATCTTTTAGAAATTCAGAATATTGGATGTATTATCAAGGTAAAAAAAATGCAATTGTAATAAATAATAAAATTAATAGATATAAAAAGTTGTATGATAAAATAAAGAAGTATGGGTACGTGCCTTTTGAAAATACCTCTTCTATTATAATAACTGACGATGGGTGTAGGATAGATGGATCTCATAGATTAGCTATTCTTCAACATATAAGGATTGAGAAAGTTATGGTTAATGTTTTCTCATATGAAGATGTATTTACAGCAAAAGAGAGCAGAGTAATAAGAACAATTAATGAGTGTTACAGAAAAGAAACTTATAATTTGTAGGTGATAAATGAAAGTATTTATTCTCATAGATAAACCTGATTGGGCTTTTCATAGTATAGCTAAGAATCTACTTAAATATAATACAGATAAGGATGTTAAATTATCTATTTTCCCTATTAAGGGAAGAGAAAAAGAGATAAAGAAAATACATAGGAAATATGATTTATTTTATGTCATGGGATTTAAGACATATGATAGGATCAATTTTTTGCCAAAAGATAGGACTGTGGTAGGAATCCATTCTTGTCATTCTTGGGATAATAAGAAGACGACTCCTACTAACAGAGTTAAGCCTGATAGGACTACAGTGGCTTCTTTAAATACTTTTTTACGTGTGAATGCCGTTTCAAGGTATCTATATGATTTATTTAAAGAGGCAGGTGTAGAGAGGTTATATTACACTCCTAATGGTGTTGATTCTCAGCTATTTTTGCCACATGACAATCTTAGAGAAGGTTTTACAGTGGGATATTCTGGTACTAAGGCTCATGATTGGAGGAAAGGGATTAGCGAGTTCATTATTCCAGCAGCTAAAAAAGCTGGGGTAAAGGTCAATTTAGCAATGAGAGTAAAGGGTGATACTATCCCATTAGAAGAAATGCCAGCTTTTTATAATACTCTTGATGCCTATATATGTGCTTCCTCTTCTGAGGGTTTTTCATTGAGTGTATTAGAAGCAGCATCTTGTGGAGTACCTATTATCTCGACAAGAGTGACAGGATGCACCGAGTTAATAAAACATAGTGAGAATGGGTTATTCGTGGATAGAAACGTAGAAGATATTGTTAGAAAAATAAATATAATGAAAGATACAGATTATAGGAATTGGATGGGAAGTAACATGAGGAATGATATAGTTGAAAAACATTGTTGGAGTAAAAAGACAGATGCCTGGATAAAGTTTTTTAAGGGAGACAAAGGTTGAAAGATAAACATGTAATGATAGTTGGCGCTGGAAGAACAGTGATTGATTATAAGAATGAAATATTAAAATACATAAGTGATAATAATGTCATAACTATTGGCATAAATCTCATGACATCTTTGTGTATCCCAGATTATCATCTATGGACTAATAGACAAAGGTATGGAACTCAATATAGTTGTATTAGTGACAAGTCAAAATTAATGTTTGGAGAGAATATATCGGATAAGTTAGTGAGGAGACATTGGAAGGGAGATTTTGAGAGGATAAATTATAAAAATAAAAGTACTCTTCCGATATCATATAAGGATGGCGTAATATATGGTAATTTTAGAACTGCTGGTATTTTAGCGGTTATGATAGCATATGTGAAAGGTGCTTCTAAGATAGATATAGTTGGCATGGATGGATTTACACTTTATTCTAAGAAGGAGTTAGATGATAAAGAGAAGAGTCATCACTGTTATGGAAGCGGTTATACTGATGATGCTGATTGGGAAAAATGCTTAAGGAAAGACAAAATGGTTAGTGATGGATTGTATGCATTAAAAAATTATGGTGTTAAATTTAGGATTTTGACACTTACTAAATTTGAAAATTTTTATTATCAAGGAGTTATATAATGAAAATAGATATGCCAGTTTATAATATATGTGATTTTTCTAAATTAGATGAGATTGGAGTTGTCTGTCGAGGAGCATCTCTTGGAAAAATAAGCAAATATAAAGAATATTTTAAAAATTGTTTTATAGTAGGTCAACATTTAGAATCTTTTAAAAAAATAGGAAAACATTTTTGTGACAGTAATATAGTCAAAGTCCATGGTAGTGTATACACAAAATATAAGAAGCATAATAGGAGAATGGATAGAGAATATGGAATAATTGATATGCAGACTTATTTAGATCCTACATTGAGTGATAGGAAGGCATATAAATTCAAAAAGATATATAAAAAAAATAAGTGGATGAAAGTTTATGCTAGACCAATTAATTTTTTAGAAAGAAATAAAAAATTTACATTACTTAGGATATTAGGAGAAAAAAGAGATACCCATCCAACATTGGGGTTATATGGTGTAGATCTTGCAGCAGCTTACAACCCTAAAAATATTCATATAATAGGATTAGATTTTTATGATACACCAGATTATGTTATAGAAAGAATGCATGTCCCACAAGAAAGGAATAAACCTAAACTAAAGGGTATGCTTGAGTATCTTAATTTACTTTGTAGGGAAGAAAAAAAGATACAATTCTATTTATATACTTCTTGCAGACAAGTAAAATCACATGATAATCTAAAAGTTATAAAGGTATAAGCTAATGGAAATAAGATATGAAATGCCAGTGTATAGTTGTGCTGATTTCCATAATATCAAGAATATAGGAGTGATATGTAGAGGAATATCTCTTGGCAAAATAGGAAAATATAGAAAATATTTTAAGAACTCTTTGCTCGTTGGTCAACATGTACAATCTTTTAAAAAAGTAGGACATCATCTAAAGAATTTTAATTTAGTTCAAGTGTGTGGTGGAACTATATTTTTAACTAAAAAAAAGGTGTGTAAAGCTAGAAATATAAGAGATCTTCAGACTGGACTAGACCCTACTTTAAGTGCTAGAAGAAAATTAAAATTTAGGCATGTCGTTAATAAAAATTCTTGGCTTAGTGTTCATCCTTTTCCTGAGAATTTTAGAGATAGGAATGCTCGTTTAGATTTTGGCACGTTGTCGCATCCTACTACAGGGTTGTTTGCGGTAGATTTGGCAGTAGCATTTAAGCCTAAAAATGTATTTATAATAGGATTAGATTTTTATAAAGCTCCATATTTTGTAAAAGAAAAAAATCAAGCTAAAGTTAATCCAGGGAGAGGCGATAGTATGCTTAAATATTTTAAAGCTCTTTGCGATATTGAGAAGGATATTAAATTCCATTTATGTACTTGTTATGATGGAATGAAATCTAATGATAATTTAAAAGTTATAAGGGTATAAGATGGGGAACAATAGATATTTATATTTAGTAGCACAACTTAATAATTTGAATGTGTATGATGGTACAGTTGTTGATTGTGGTTGTGGGGAGGGTAACGGTAGTAAATTTTTAATGAAAAATGGTTTTGATGATATTTATTCATTTGATGTGTCTGACGAAGTTTTGGCTATATGTAAGGAAAAGGGTGTAAATGCTAAAAAAGGTGACATAACAAAACTTCCATTAAAAGATAATTTTGCAGATGTTTTTATATGTTCAGAAACATTGGAACATTTATCCCGTAAAAAATCTAATATTGCTGCTATGGAAATGAAGAGGATATGTAAACAAGATGGATATATATGTATTACTGTTCCTGAGGATGAAGAAAAATGTATGAAAGGAAAGGGGCATAAACAATATTTGTCGAGGCAGGATTTGTTAGATCATTTTTTCCCACTGGAGTTGGCATTTGAAGGGATATTTTGTAAAAAACCTGGTAAGTGTAATTTAGTACTGATGTTCATAAATGAAAAATAATATGATAGATTTGAATGGTAAAATAGATGTTTTTGTGATCACTAATGGAAGATCTACTTTCAACTACTGTATCAAGTCTATTCATTCTCAAAAAGATGTAGAGTTTGAATTTTGGGTGATAGAAAATATGAGTTGGTTAGATGCCCATTTAGATTTATTAAGTAAGTGTAAATCTAAATTTGCTTTAAGGGTAGATGATGATATGCTTCTTCATCCATATGCTTTGAAATTTATGTGGCAATGTATAGAGAACCAAAGTGATAAAATAGCATTAAGAGGATGGAGGCTGTGGGAACCATGGAGTAATAAAGTTTGTAAAGGTATAAAAGTATATAATGTTGCAGCAGCAAAAAAGATAGGATTTAAATTGGATAAACTTGGGAAGATAGATAAACCATTTACAATAAATGCTGAGAGAAAAGGATGTAGCACAAAATATTCTCAAGATGTTGTTGCTATCCATTCTTGCGGTACTTATGAAGAGCATTTGAAATATTGGGAGATGAGGGGAGAATCTTCTGGGTCACAATTTAAAATTAAAAAAAAGTGGGCTAAGAAATTAATAAAAAATTTTGACATGTCTTTACAAGAGCAATATAAATTGATAGGAAAATTTTTAAAGAAATTAAATAATAATAAAAATACTGAATTCAGTAAATTTATAAAAAAGGAAAAATTGTAATGGCAAATGGTATTCCAAAAGTTTTAGAGAAGTACATCAAAGACTCTAAAGTAATAATTGATTTAGGCATTAATAAGGGAAGAGAAATTAGGGGATTTTTGAAAATTACTCCGAATGCAGAAATACATGCATTTGAGCCTCATGCTGGATGGTTCAAACGTACAAGGGATAAATTTAAAAAATATCCCAATTGTCATTTCTATGAATTAGCAGTATCAAATGAAGATGGAACATCAGAATTGTATATTGGGAATCATAAGGGAGGACACACTTTGATAGAATCTACTGAACTGCATGAGGTATTATATGATAGTTCTGTAAGTGTAAAAACATGTAGACTCGATACATGGTATAAAAAATCAAAGATAGATAAAATAGATTTCTTATGGTCAGATATAGAAGGATCTGAAAAAAATATGATTTTAGGAGGTAGAAAAACATTGAAAAATGTAAAATATTTTTATACTGAATACTCTACGCAGGAATTTTATAAAGGGCAGGCACTTTTAGATGAAATTATTGACATGTTGAAAGATAGTTTTGATGTAGTAGAAATATTTGACAGAGAGTTTGATGGTGGTGGAGACGTTCTTTTCAGAAATAAAAAATATGAAAAAAATACTATTTAATATTTTAACATGTAACAGATTTTTCTATTTGAAAAATTGTATAGAGTCTATCATTGAATGTGTTGATATGGATAGAATAGATATTTTAGTTTGTGATAACAATACTATTGAAGCTGGATTTGATGAATATATGAATGATTTATGTTCTAAATACAAGAATATAATTCTGAAGAAGTTTACTGACAGAACAAAAAATGAATTATATAGAGCAATGAATTGGGCAATTTCTTATGCTCAAAAAAATAAATATAAAATCATTAATTTCATTCAAGATGATATTCAATATTTATATAAGAATGATGCTCATATAGATGATGTTATAGATATTATGAATAAACATGATAATATAGTCCAGATAAATTGCAACTTAGCTTGGAGAAGGAAGATTAAAGGTATTGGCAATGTCAAGGTCATATTCTCTGAAGGTCATAATTATGGGATATTGTTAGATAAGAGAGCTTGTGACAATGGTTTTACTAGGTTGGCTATTTATGATAAAGTTGGAGAGTACCCAATGGATGCTATAAGTTGGGGAATGGAAAAGAATAGATATGTTGGAAAAATAAATGGAGAGATATGGTTCGGGAAGAGGTGTAATAAACATGGATATAAGAGAGCACTAGCTTACAGGGCTAATTCTGGAATGATTTTTGATTGTGCTTATGTAAGAGGTGATGACAGATATGGTAATTATTTCCCTTCTCCTGGAAAATATTATTTCAAGATATTGGGCGATAGTGAGATAAAAAGAATAAAGAAAAGAGCTAAGAAAAATAAATTTTCTTATATGGAAAATTTTTGTATTCCTGATGGGTGGAAGCCACAAACTTATGATAAACATGGAAACATAAATATAAAAAAAAAGATAAAAGGGGAATAATGAGTAAATTTTATTACGTAACTGCTGCTACCAAAGAAGAGTTTATAAGAAATTATGCTCAATACGCAGTAAAATCTTTAATCAATACTGGGATAGATAAACATGACATTCATGTTATAGTTAATGATGCTAAAGATATATCTTGCTTCAAGGAGTGTGGTGTTGATGGTGTTATTTTTTATGAGGCTGATATAAATACTTCTCATGTTAAATGGAAATATTTTAAAGGTAAGAGGGTGTGGGCTTATTTTAAATCGGCAGCTATGAATAAGTTTTTTAGAGAACCAATAGTTGATAGATATATGATATTTTTTGATGGTGATGTTTTATGGTATAAAGATCCTACTCCATTTTTTGAAACTAAATTCAAAAAAACGTGGTATCATCATGGTAAAGGATTGAAGAAAAGATCTGAAGCTGGTAGGAGAGGATTAGATGCTAAAGATATAGATGTTACTAACTATAAATCTTTGTCATCTTGGTGTAGTGCTCCTCAAGCTCATTTGATGGTTAAATTTGGTGCTAAGATAGTCCCTGATAGAGAGGTAGTATCTGGTTTATATCTTTTACATCCAAGAGATCATAAAACTGTTATGGCGTGGACATTAAGAGGTTGTGAAGAGAATAGCAATTTATTTTCGACTCATGAAGGTGCGGGAGAACAAAAACCAATGAATGCTGCTTTGGCTATAAACAATATTGATTGGGATGGAGGAAGTAGATTTTTTTGTCCTGAGCATAGAGAATATTTTGATCATTTCTTTGGTGCAAAAAAAATGAAAAAAGATTTTAGGGATAAGTTAAAAGAAATAGGGTTATATTAATGGATGAAAAAGAAATAAGAGAAATTGTATCTGAACATGGTGATGATTGGTACTATTATTATAATTTTGATGGTATAGAAGTTAAACCTAAGTTGAAGAATGATAGAACTTCTGGTATGTATAATTGGAATAAATTAAAACCAATTATGCAAGAATTATTCAATCAATTTAAAGAACCTTGCGTTTTTAATGTAGGTTGTAATATGGCTTTGTATGATCATGAAATGTATAAGATGGGAGCTACTTCTGTTGGTATAGATAGAAAAGGAGAAATAAAGCAGGCAGAATTTTACCGTAAATATGTTACGGAAAATCTTGGAGAGAAATGGGGAGCAGATCTAATAATAGGTGATATGCAATTTTATAATATGATTCATTATGATGTTAATATTATAACATTATTTTGTGTAATGTATCATTTAAAACCAAATCCTGAATTTATTTTTGATAAGTTTGAGAGGTTATTTCCTAATCATAAATATGTTGTTCTTCAAGGCAATATTCCGAGAGTTAAAAAGAAGGGTCAAAAAATAGCTGGTAAAGATGGTATGATTGATTTTCTGAGAAATAAAGATTATGGGATATATCAAATAAAAGAATGGAATGGATATCAGAAACCTGTTGTTGTAGGAGTCAAGAAGAAATAATGGACAACATAGAAAGATATGGAATTAAGAAAAAAGAAGTAAAAGAAATAGATTTAGCAGAAACTTGTATGCAATTTGCACCTAATTCTAAAATGCTTTATTCTTTTTGTACTATGGATGGTAAATTAGATACACGTATGATAAATTCTCCTCATTATGAAATATCTAAACTGTATTTTGAAAAAGGTAGAGAATGGTTGATAAAAAATTATAAATCAACTGATTATTACAAAATGTGTGTAGAATTTTTTGGTAAAAAAGATGCACCTATTAAGAAGGTAATTACTTTATGCGAATCTATTAAGAAAGGATATTTAAGAAAAGGATATAGCGAAGAATATCCTACAATTTTAGAAAAACCTTTTGCTTTTACGAGATATAATAGGATAGTTCCTATGGTTAAGTACGAAGTATTTGCGGGACATCATAGAGTTGGAGTAATGCTTGCTTTTGGAATTAAAAAAGCTAAGGTTATGATAGGAGAAGATTCCAAACCATCTTCTTGTTATAGTGAAGGAAAAATACATAAGTTATGTGTGGAGAAAAAATGAAGTATATAGGAATAATTCCAGCTAGGTATCAATCGTCAAGATTTCCAGGAAAACCATTATGTGATATTCTTGGGAAGCCTATGGTTGAAAGAGTTTATAATTCTGTTGATCAATGGGGTCATTGGGATATGGTTTATGTAGCTAGTGATAGTAAAGAGATATTAGATGCATGTGCTAACTTGGCTATCCCCGCCATACTAACTAAAGATACTCATCAAGATTGTTTAGATCGAGCTGCTGAAGTTGTTGAGATATTGGAAGCCAAAGATGAAGGTGCTGATAGATATATAGTTATACAGGGAGATGAACCATTATTTAATATTAAAACTCTTGATGTTGATTTATCTCCATCTATTGTTAATTTTTACACTGAGGTACATGATGAATATGATAAGTATGATAGTAATGCTGTTAAAGTTGTTGTTTCAAGAAATCAAAAAGCTATTTATTTTTCACGCTACTCTGTTCCATATCACGATGGAAAAACAAAGCGTAGTAATGAAGATGTTGTTATTAATAAGCAGATAGGAGTTTATTCTTTTTCTGGGGAGATGTTAAAACTTTATTCACAATTAAAACCCACTCCACTTGAGAATATGGAAGGAATAGGGTTGAATAGGCTCATAGAAAATGATATTGAAATACATATGAGATATACAGAGTATGATAGTATTAGTGTTGATACACCGGAAGATAGAGACAGAATAATTTCTATGATAAGAAAAAAATTATATGCAGATGGTAAGCAGTGTATATTAGATGATGGTACTGTCTTTTATGATATTTGCGGAAATAAAAAGCCATGAAAGAAATACTAATTTCAACATATCCTTTCGGTAAGGCTGGAGAAAAGCCTGTCGATATATTGGATGCTACGGGATGGAATATTCGTTATAACTCTCTTGGTAGAAGATTAAAAGGTGATGAAGTTTTAGAGATGATAGGTGATGCTAATGGAGTTATCGCTGGAACAGAACCTTATACTAGAGAAGTTATAAAAAATGCTATTAATCTAGAAGTTATATCTAGAGTTGGAGTTGGATTAGACAGTGTTGATTTTCAAGCATGTCAGGATTATGGGGTAAAATTAACTTTCACACCAGAAGCTCCTGCTTGTGGTGTTGCAGATTTAGCAGTTGCTCAGATAATAAATTTATTAAGAGGAATAATAATTTCCGATAAATCAGTTAGAAGTGGAATATGGAATAGATATATGGGTTCTCTTGTCGCCGAAAAAAGAATTGGGATAATGGGATTAGGTAGAATAGGTAAAAGAGTTCTTCAGAGATTGAAGAGTTTTGATACAGGAGAGATATATGCTCATGATATAGACGAGAAAGAAGGATTCGATGGAGTTAATGGGGTTAAGTGGTTGAGTAAAAAAGAGTTATTTGAGATGTGTGATTTAGTGACTATACATATTCCAATGAATAAGAGAAATTATCATTGTGTGGGAATGAAAGAAATGGCATCAATGAAGGAAGGGTCTTTCATAGTCAATACTTCCAGGGGTCCAATCATTAATGAAGATGATTTAGTGGCTATGCTTCATAACAAGCATCTGGGAGGTGCTGCTTTGGATGTATTTGAAAAAGAACCATATAGTGGACCATTGATCCAATTTGATAATGTTATTTTAACAGCTCATATAGGAGCCTCTGCTACTCGATCTAGATGGCTTATGGAGTTAGGAGCTGCTGAGGATTGTGTCAGAGTATTAAAAGGTGAAAAACCAAAAAATGAAGTTACATATGAGGATGTAAAATGAATATATTAAAAAATTCTTTTATGAATGAGAGTGTTACTTTTGGTGGATGGATACAGATACCAAATGCTGGAGTTGCTGAGATTTTTAGTACAGCTGGATTTGATTGGATATGTATAGATGCTGAGCACGGAATTTTTGATTTAGATTCTATATCTAGCGTTATGAGAGGTATTAATGGCCCAGTTCCAGTTGTGAGAGTTCCAAAGTTAGATGAGATTTGGATTCATAGAGTTTTAGATCTTGGAGTAAGAGGATTAATAGTCCCAATGATAAAGAGTAAAGAAGATGTGGATAAACTAATTAGTTATGCAAAATATCCTCCAATCGGAGATAGAGGGTATGGATTTAGTAGACAAAATAATTATGGAACGATACCTCAATCTTCTTCTAAGATATTAGATGATGAGTTGTCGATAATAGTACAGATTGAGCATATAGATGCTATTGTTAATTTGGAAGAGATACTCGATAATCCTCATATTGATGGAAGTTTTATTGGTCCTTTAGATTTAAAGTGGTCTATAAAAGATGATTCTCCATACGATTATGATGGGGCATTAGAAAGATATAGGAAAGTTAGTAAAGAGATGGGAAGAACTACAGGAATGCATGTGATAAGTCCAAGTTCTGAGAATATAGAGAAAGCTGTTGATGATGGATATAAAGTAATAGCTCTTGGGCTTGATGTTACTTATTTAAGTGAGAAATCTTCAGCTATTACTTGGGTTGGGAGAAGAATTTTGGAAAAATGTAGGGAAGTTAATCATATCGAAAGGAAAAAATGAAAAAAATAGATTTAACTGAGCAAGATAGAAAAGAAATTTCAAGAGCGGCTAAAAAATCTAGTAAGAGGCACAGGAAAAAACCATATCAGGGAATTGGCAATGTTAAAGGAGTTAGAGAAACAGATTGGAGATGTGAATTTATGAAATTTCCAAAGGATTTTGAGGGAAAATCGGTGTTGGATATAGGATGTAATTTAGGTGCTATGTGTTATGTTGCTAAGCAAAGGGGAGCAGGAAGAGTTATTGGGATTGATAAAAATTCTATTCTTTTAAATGCTTCTTCTAATGTGTTTGCAAGACATAATTATGATATAGATCTTGTTAGTTACGATCTAAATGAACAAGGGTATGAACCATTATTAAAAATTTTAGGAGAAGAAAAATTTGATTATATATTTGCTTTAGCAATTTATAGTCATGTTCATGATAAGAACGTTTTATGGAATATTATAAATAATTATTGCGGTGATATCTGTTGGTTCGAAGGTCATAAGGGAGATAGTAGAGAAGAGATACAAGAAGTTTTAATTTCTAATCTTAAAACAAAACAAATAGATTTTATTGGGACTATAGATTTTGTAGATAATCAAGCTCGTAGACCAGTATTTAAATGTACTTTTTAAAGGTGACAAAAATATAATAAGAAATGAAACTCTTAAAGAAAGGAATAAAGTTAAAATGAGTATTTTAATTACAGGAATTACAGGTTTTGTTGGAAGTCATTTAGCAGATTATTTGTTGGAAGAAACAGATGATATTATACATGGTTTGACTAGATGGAGATCTCCAAAAGAAAATGTTTTACACCTTGTAGATAACAGCGGAATACGTTTTGAGTATGGTGATTTAACAGATTTTGCGTCTTTGTATAATATCATTAATCTTAATCGTCCAAGAATTATATTTCATTTAGCTGCACAATCTTATGTCCCATATAGTTTTGATGTTCCTGCTGCTACTCTTGATTCAAATGTAATAGGAACTTGTAATTTATTAGAGGCTGTGAAAATTATAAAAGGTGACAAAGGGTATGATCCTGTTATTCATATTTGTTCTTCATCTGAAGTTTATGGTCAAGTGTCAGTTCATAATGTACCAATTACAGAAGATTGTCCTTTTGCTCCAGTCTCTCCATATGCTGTTTCTAAAGTGGGTGAAGATATGTTAGGATTTCAGTACTGGACTTCTTGGGGAATAAAGACTATTAGGACTAGGATGTTTACTCATACTGGACCACGTAGAGGTGATGTTTTTGTAGTGGCTGCTTTTGCTAAGCAAATAGCAAAGATTGAAGCTGGGTTGCAGAAAAATACTATTCATGTTGGTAATCTTGATAGTGTAAGAACTTTTGCAGATGTTAGAGATACCGTAAAGGCTTATTGGAAATTGGTTAATGAATGTGAACCTGGAGAAGTTTATAATATTGGTGGGAATGTTACTATGACCATTGGAGAGATGTTAAATAAACTTATTGAAAAATCTACTATGGATAACATTGAGATATTCGTTGATCCTAATTTATTGAGACCATCTGATGTCACGTTACAAATACCTTGTGTTGATAAGTTTAAGAAAGTTACGGGTTGGGAACCTGAAATAGATTTTGATACTACTCTTGAAGATACTCTTAATTTTTGGAGAGAATATTGGAGAAAAAATGGATAATTTTATAGAATTTTATAAAAAAATGTATCTTATTAGAAAATCTGAAGATGTTATAATAGAATATTATTCTGAAGATGAAATGAAAACTCCTATGCATATGTCTAAGGGATCAGAAGCTATATCGGTAGGAGTATGTTCTGCTATTAATGATGAAGATCAGGTATTTGGGACTTACAGATCTCATGCTCCATACCTGGCTAAGACAGGAGATTTGAATGGATTTTTTTCAGAAATGTATGGTAAGAAAACAGGAGCATGTGAGGGCAAATCTGGTTCTATGCATCTTTGTAATATAGATAAAGGTTATGTATCTTCCTCTGCTATAGTTGCTAGCAATATACCAGTTGCTGTTGGCGCTGCCTTTGCTAATAAGATGAAAGGTAATGGTAAGAAGGTGGTTGTGTTTTTTGGCGATGGGGCAATGGATGAAGGCATTTTTTGGGAGAGTATAAATATGGTTAGTTTGTGGTCTCTTCCCATATTATTTGTGTGTGAAGATAACAGATTAGCTGTTCATACTAGTTCAAAATTTAGACAAGGTTATGAAGAGATTATTAGAGTTATAGATAATTTTAATATAGCAACTGAATTTTGTTCAGGATTAGATGTTGAAGACGTATATAGCACTACAAGAAATGTATTGACTCTTATGGATAATTTTGATGAACCAGGGTTTATGCAGATAGAATACTATAGGTATTTAGAGCATGTTGGAGTTAATTCTGATACGAATGAAAAATATAGAATTAATGACTGGTGTGATAATCTTTTTCATGATCCTGTTGAATTATTAAGAAAAAAATTAAAACATGCAGGTGTTGATGTTGATAGTATAGAGAAGGGAATAGGAGAAGATATATATGATGCATTAAAATATGCTAAATCTTCTGACTTTGCGCCAAATTGTGATTTGTATAAGGATGTTTATTATGAGTAAAGTTAATATGACATATGGAAGGGCTATTAATGAAGCTCTATATCAAGAGATGAAAAGAGATAAAAACGTTTTTATATATGGTATAGGAGTTCCAGATCATAAAAAGATTTTTGGGACTACAGAAAGATTATTAGAAGAATTTGGAGAAAATAGATGTATGGATACACCTTTGGCAGAAGATGGATTAACTGGATTTGCACTTGGTGCAGCGGTAAATGGAATGAGACCAATATTAACTCATATACGTGTTGATTTTGCTTTGTTGGCGGTGAATCAATTGTTCAATAACATAGCGGCTTATAGATATATGTCAGGAGGTCAGTTAGAAGTTCCATTGGTTATAAGGGCTATAGTTGGAAGAGGATGGGGACAGGGTGCTCAGCATAGTAAATCATTACAATCAATGTTTGCACATGTTCCTGGTCTTAAAGTGGTTATGCCTACTACTCCTAATGATGCTAAGGGAATGATGGCAGCGGCTATCCGTGATAACAACCCAGTTGTGATTTTGGAGCATAGATGGTTGTACTGGCAAGAAGGAGAAGTGGAAGAAGAACCATTTGTAATCCCGTTAAATGAAGCTAATAAATTAAGGGATGGTAGCGATGTGACTATTGTTTCTACTTCATGGATGAATGTTGAGGCTATTAAGGCAGCAGATATTCTTGAGAAGAATGGTATAAGTGTAGAGATAATAGATCCACGCTGTATTTCATCAGTCGATATAGATCCTATTGTTGATTCAGTATTAAAAACTAAGAAGTGTATCATAGCAGATAATGATTGGATCCATTGTGGTTTTAGTGCAGAATTGGCAACGCAAATATATAATTGGTGTATGAAAGATTTAGAAGTACCAATAAGAAGAATTGGATTTGCTCCTACTCCATGTCCAACTGTCAGGCATTTAGAAAATGAATTTTACCCTAACGCTATAAATATAATAAAAGAAGTAGAGGGGTTGATGGGAATAGATGAGATTGACCTTTCTGGTGAAGAGTTCTACAGTCATGAAAATAAATTTAAAGGACCATTTTAGGAGAATTAATTTATGGATAATATAAGTTTTACAGTGTTCCATGTTGGTGGAGGGGGAGGCGGAGTAGGTGTTGCTAAACCTGTTGCTTCTTTAGGGAAACATGAAGGTAATGATGTTAATTTATATTTTTTTGAGGCTGATTTTAATGCAAAAGAATTTGTAAAAAGTGATGCAGGTGATAATGCTATGGTAGAGCACTTAAAGCAATATAATATAAATGCTTTTATTCTTCCTTATTGTTTATCAGATCATATTGGTGTAGAAGATTTTTATATTAATGTTAGACCAAAAAGTAGTAGTCTTTTTAGAATTAGTAAAAAAGCTACTAATGCACTTAGAAAACGCCGTAATGGGAAGTTAGTTTGGAAAGATTGGTGCAAGGTTAGGGAAGTTAGAAAAGTTAATGTAACCACTCTTGATGAATTATTAAAAAATAAGGAAGTTATAGAACCAGATTTTTTAAGTATGGATGCGCAAGGTTCTGAGTATTCTATTTTATTGGGTGCTTCAAATATACTTGATGGTGATTTGCTTGGCATTATAACAGAAGTAGAGTTTAGAGAGTTATATGAAGGTCAACCTTTGTTCGCGGATCAAGATGTACTTCTCAGAAAAAATGATTTTGAATTTATAGGGTTGATATCATATGAACATTGGTATTCTCATTATATCATTGGTAGGGGAGAATTAAGGGTTGGTGAGGCTATGTTTTTAAGAGATTATAATTATTTTATTAATAAGTATAGCAATGACATGGAAAAAATGTTTATTTGCATAAGTAAATTAGCAGTTATTTCACTTTGTATGAAATATACGTCTCATGCTTATGGAATAATATATCATATGAAATCTAATTTTGGTGATGACTGGGACAATTTTATTTTAAATAGTAAAAGTATTAGTATTAGCGGTTTAAATGGACATTATGATAAGGTGAATGAAGGTGTGGCTAATGGTGAAATTTTATAGTGAAGAAAATATTTTTAGATATTTATTTTAATATTTGGAGAGTAATATGAAACCGTTTTTTAGTATAATTGGGACATCTATTAGAAATAGCGTATATATGGATTTTTATAATTCTATATCTAATGGTTCTAAAACTGATTTTTTTGAAATTATATTTGCTGGTCCTAATGAACCAATTGAAAAAATGCCCAAAAATTTTCATTATATTAAAACTGGAGTTAAGCCAGGACAGTGTTTAGAAATAGCGGCAAGATATGCTACGGGAGAATATCTTATACCGTCACCAGATGATTTTAGATTCGAACCTGATTTTTTTAATAGATTGTATAGATATACCATGCGGTTAGATAGAGACAGATATCTTATATCTTTTAGACATAGATATAGTGGCTGTAAACCTAGAGATGAAAGATTAATTTTTAGTAATAAAATACCAAACTCTCCTGTAGCAGGGTCTAGTGGATGTTACAGAAGAGATTTATGGAGTGAAATGGGTGGTATAGATAAGGGGTTTATATTTGGAGCTACTGATATAGATATGCAGTTAAGATTTTTTGAGAGAGGATTAGGTCTTTTCATTTTACCAGATTTAATTTTTACAGAAATTTCTATTGATAATCAACCATCGTGTCTATGGAGAAAAGTAGGTAAACAAGATGTTAAAACATTATTTAAATTTTGGGTTGATGAAAATATAAATGTATCTAAAAAGAGACTTTTTCCTGTAGAATCTTTTAATAATGATATGATATTATTAAAAAGTCAAGGTACTAAACATAAAAAATGGGTATAATAGAATGGATCTTATATGTGTTGGTTAGATAAAAAATCATTAGAGCAGATGGCAAAATTGAAAGATAAATATAATATCTCTACGTTTATAGAAACAGGTGCGTTTAAGGGTATTAATGCTAGGTATCATTCTTTTCATTGGGAACATGTTTTATCTTGTGATATAATAGATGAATATTTAAAAATTGCTAGAGCAAATAATAGAGATAGAGATAATGTTGTGATAGAAAAACAGTCTAGTTTTGATTTCCTCAAAGATTTTATAAAACAATATCATAAAAATAAAAGAGAAGATATTGTTTTTATATATCTAGATGCTCATTTTTATGATCCTAGTCTTCCATCGGAGGAAAAATGGGTGGTAGTTAATGAATTAGAAGCACTAAAAGGGTTTAAGAATTGTGTAATTTGTATTCATGATTTTGATTGTAGCGGTTTAGGGCACTGTTGTTATGATGGTCAACCACTTGGTTTCCCATTGGTTTTGCCAGGTTTAAAAGAAGTTAATCTAGATTTTTACATGTACGTCAATAATAAGGAGACTTGCGATATGCATACTGAAGAAACGATAAGAAAAGTAGATGAATTAATAATTGATGATGATATTTTAGATGCTGTTAAACATATGTATAGTTGTGAAAGATTAACTTATAGAGGTTTTTTGTATTGTACTCCTACTGTTTTAGATTTAGATAATTTTGAATTGAGAAGAGCGTAATGATTAATTATAGGTTAAAAGATAAATATGTTTTAGTTACTGGTGGCAGTCATGGCATAGGAAAAGCTATATCTATTGGATTAGCAAAAGAAGGGTGCAATGTTGCTGTATGCGCTAGAGACGCAAAAAGAATAAATGAAGTAGTAAAGGAAATTGAGAAAGAAGGAGTTAAAGGTGTTGGGATACAGTGTGATGTTTTAATAAAGGAAGATATAAATAAAGTTATCTATCATATAAAAGATAAGTGGGGAACACTTGACATATTAATCAATAATATTGGAGGGGGTGGCAGGTGGGGGACTGAAGTCTATGAAGATTTTTTTGAGTGGGATGAAGTATATGAAAAAAATGCTGGTGTTGCTAGAAAATTAACAATGGCATTTATTCCTAATATGAGAAAAAATAAATGGGGTAGAATTGTAACTATTGCTTCTATATTTGGAAAAGAAGTAGGTGGTAGACCATGGTTTAATATGGCTAAAGCAGCAGAAATAAGTTTAATGAAAAATTTAGCTGGGAAGTATAGTGGAATAACATTTAATACTGTTGCTCCAGGACACATTGACATAGGAACTAAAGAATTTACAGGCTTAGGTAAGCCAGATGATGTAGTAGGAATAGTTGTTTTTTTGTGTTCTGATAAGGCAAAACATATAAATGGAGCATGTATAACCGTAGATGGTGGGGAAAGTAGAAGTTTTTAATATAAGGAATATAAAATGATATCAGAAGATGTTTTAAAAAGTTTTGAAAGGAAAAAATGTTTAGTGACTGGTGGAACTGGTCTTATAGGAAGGCAGGTAGTCGAGATATTGTGCGATGCGGGGGCTATAGTTACTAGTGTATCATTAGATATGATAACTATAGATGATAGAGCAAGCTATGTTTGTATCGATTTGTCTGACTTTAATGAATGTAAGAATTTAACTAGAGATAATGATTATGTTTTTCATATAGCTGGTATTAAAGGTTCTGTGAAAGTAACAAAAGAAAAACCAGCAAGTTTTTTTGTTCCATTACTTATGATGAATACAAATATGCTTGAAGCTTGTCGTTTGCATAATGTGGAGAAAGTTGTGTATACGAGTTCTGTAGGAGCATATTCTAGTGCAGAAGTATTTAAAGAAGATGAGAATCTAATTGGTGAGCCTATGGATATGTTTCCTGGGTGGGCAAAGAGAATGGCAGAGAAGCAGATTGAAGCATATACTATACAATATGGATTGAAGAATTTTGCTATCGTGAGACCAGCTAATATATATGGACCTGGTGATAATTTTGATCCTGAGAACGCTATGGTGATTCCTACTCTTATGCAAAGGATATATAATAAAGAAGATCCTGTGGTAATATGGGGTGATGGTTCTGCTATTAGGGACTTTGCATATAGTAAAGACGTAGCAGAGGGTATCATACAGGCTCTGTACTATGGCACAGACGGAAAGTTTGTGAATCTTGGCAGTGGAACAGAGGTAACTATTAAAGAGCTTGTAGAGGCTCTCAGGAGCTTCCTTAACTTTAATTATGAGTTTGATACAACCAAACCACCTGGTTTCCCAAGGAGAGTTATGGATATTTCTCTTGCTAAAGAAATGATTTGTTATGAACCTTCTACATCTTTGGAAGAAGGTTTGAGGAAAACATGGGAATGGTTTGTCGATAATGCCGATGAGTATAAGAAGAGAAAAAATTATTTTATAGAGAAATAACGTGAAAATATTGTTTGTTATTAAAATGATTGATTTTGGAGACTATGTTTCTATTAGTTACATGTCGGCTATGGCTAAAGAAAGGGGTCATAATGTTGACATATGTATCTTAGATAATAATGATATATTTGACAAAGTTAATAACTTTAAACCTAAGATAATAGCTTATTCTGCTAATATTCTCGGCTATGATGCCATGGTAGATATCAATGAAGAATTGAAAAAAAGTTATAATTTTATATCAATTATGGGTGGTGCTCAGCCTACGTTTAGACCAGATTTGTTCTTAGAAAGTGGGATGGATGTTTTTTGTATAGG